>Ga0272448_1000180_pt1 | contig 95142 bp, 76 predicted proteins | sample YNPCB0191_FD_202220 | JGI IMG/M metagenome (GOLD analysis project Ga0272448, IMG submission 202220) | Hot spring sediment microbial communities from Yellowstone National Park, WY, United States - YNP-CB-019-1 | ecosystem: Environmental > Aquatic > Thermal springs > Hot (42-90C) > Sediment... | reverse complement strand
GAGCGGCTAAATCTTGGAAAATAACCCGATAAAATATCTGTCGAGCTGGTGGTAAACCTTGGATATAAGTACGTGCTGTGAAGTCGCTATCTTCTAGAGCATTGGCTCCGAAAACACGCCGCCGTCTGCGAAAGGATTCGCTGGTACTGTATTCTACGATCATTCGCGCCGGTCGGTCGCTGCAACTCCAAATGACAACGCCATTGTTGGTGATATCTCCGCAAGCTACGCCATAGGGTATGGCGGGACGCATTTTGTCAGATGCGATCAAGGCGGGTGCTTGACCAAAAACTTTTTTTGCCCAAAAATTTGTGGCTACAATTCCACCGCCAGTTAAAGCGGAACGTACCAAGAACTGACGGCGATTAAATTGAACTGGAGGTTGGGATTTCATAAAATTTACCGACTATAGGTGCTCGATGGATCGTTGGTAAATGTGGGAAACCAAACTGCGGTTTAGTAGGGGATGGAGAGGGAGGTTTGTGGAACTGTAGCTTGACAGTTGCAGCGTTGATTCGTAGATTCCGAAAACTTCGGCCAGGTATGTTTGTAGTTCCCATTGCAAGCGATCGCGCTTGCGAGCATCGAGGGGTTCGATTTGTAACTGGGCGCACAAGATAGTTTGACCGGAGGCGATCGTCCAAATCCGCAACATTTCCACTTGCTGCACTCCTGGAAATAATTGCAATGCTGCTTCTACTTGCTTGGGATTGATGGAAGGGGGAGCGTACTCCAACAGAATTTCCACACTAGTGCGAATCAGAGAAATCGCCCAGAACATAGCAAAACAAGCTATCAACATGCTAATCACAGGATCTATCCACCACCATTTCAGCCAGGAAACGAGTACTGCTGTCAGTAAAATTCCCACGGAGCTAGTAATATCGGCAACAATATGTAAAACTGCTGCCCGGATATTTAAATTATCTAGATCGTGTTTGTGGAGCAGTGTTAAATTCAAAGTGTTGACTAGGAATCCCAGTCCGGCTCCCAGCAATAAGGGTAAACTTAAAATTGGTTCGGGATTGGGAAACCGTTGTATGGCTTCGATGGCAATGGAGCTTGCGATCGCAAAAAGTCCAATTCCATTAAGCAGCGCCGCTAGAACTTCCACCCGTTGGTGTCCAAAGGTCGCCCGTGGCGTTGCTGGTCGTTGAGCTAGCCAGTTTGCTAGCAGCGTTAATCCTACTGCAGTGATATCTGCAAGTAAATGTCCTGCATCTGCTTGTAATGACAAACTGTGACTCCAAAGTCCGATGGCAATTTCTGCAGGTAGAAAGCTTGCTAGCAGCGCCATAACCAGCCACAATCGCCAAAAATTTTGCTGGCTTTGATTTTTTCCTAAGCAAGCTTGGCGATCGCGTAGCGTCCCAGATGGCATCTCGCAACTACAAAAGGGGCGAGTCGAGAAAATGTCTAAACGATTCAGGTATTGCTGGAGCGAAAGCATGTAACAATATCGACAAATGATTGGGAAGTAGGGATATTGCATTAGTAACATCCCTACAACAGAATTTACAAATCAAAGCTCCTGCTTTCTACGCATCCTGGGGTTCTTCACCTGTAATGGCTTCGTACATAGCTTTATAAATGTGAACTTGGTCTACTCCACCCGGAATCCCAGGAATATCAAATCCATAAGCTTTATAACCCTTGCCAATGTACTTGCTTAATGGGAAGGGCCTGCCTTGATAGTATACCGGTACGGGACGGCGAGTGTGGTTGCCCCAACCGTATTTATCTTCAGCTATGGAGCCAAAACTGTGACCTACAGAAGCAGAATCTGTTTCGGAACCGAAGGTGAGTGCTTTTGCACCTTTGGTCAGCAATAAACCCGGGAAGTTGGGATACAGCGTCAGGTAGTGGTCGTGGTCAGCTGTCACCACTAGAACATTCTTTTTCCAACCGCCATGGCGCTCGATCCAATTGATAACAACGCCTACAGCTTTGTCAAAGTCCAGTACTGTACCGATGATGTTGTCGATGTTGTTGTCATGAATTCCCCAATCGATATCGCCACCTTCGACCATCAGCCAAAAGCCATCCGGATCTTTACCCAAAATGTTTAGTGCTGCTTGGGTCATTTCTGCTAGGGTAGGATTTTCGTTGACTTCACGCTTGATAAAGGTCTCATCTGTTTCACCTTCTTGCAGGGGGCGATCGCTATCGTTTACTGGTAAATCGCCACGCTTGTAAGGTATAGGTTTTCGATTCGTATCAGTACGAAAGTACAGGGAACTTTGACGAGCAAAGTTTGCAAGACCGGTAAGACTGTAATCTCTGTCTGCACTGCTGACGGGAATGTTGCCTTCCTGTCCTCTAGCTCCGTAAAGACCTAACAGGCGTTCACCTTTATTGGGATTAATTTCTCTGGAAGTCTTCAATAAAATTCTAGCTGCGTTCGGACCTCGCTCGAGGAAACGATAACCGTAACGGTTGTTGGGATTGGATGCAGCAGGAGCGCTGCAAGCTTCGGCGTCACTGAGGGAAGTTTTGCCTGTTAGTTCCTTGTAGGTAGATGCTTTGATATAAACGTAGTTGCAAGTTCCGGGAGGTTTGTATCCTGGCTTTCCTGGAGTGTTGACGGTATTGTCATGGTCGAGGGGATGGCCGCCGCCAAGTAATACGGTGGGTAGGTAGGTGTTTTGCAAGTCCGGGCGATCGGGATTTTCCTGAAAATCAGGTCGAATCGCTTGCTGCAAAATGTTGTCTAGCGCTGGATAGTCACCGTCGTATCTGTTGCGGCGCTTGACGGCGGCCTCAGCTGCACCGGGCGTTGCGTGGTCGATCGGTACGGAGGTGACTAAACCTGTAGACTTTCCGTGTTTGATTGCTGTTTGCAGAAGAGTTTCTAGTGGTTTTTCGTAGATATCTACTCCAATGGCGCTGTTGTAACTTTTTACCCCGGTATAAAGGGTTGTAGCGGTATTTGCTGAGTCTGGATAGCTGAGCTTGATGTATTCTGCTTGGCAAGTATAACGATTGGGAATTGAGGAAATAGATTCTCCGTAGGGAACCTGGACGTCGCAAGGTTGGGGAGTAGCTGGTGTCCAGGGATTAGGACCGCCTTTTTCTGGTTCCCAACCAACCAGATTGCCCAGATTGGGGTCGGTAGCACCACCGCTTGCACCCGTGTCAGTTAAATCTATACCAGGATTGAAGGGTGTTGGTCGAAAGGAAAAGTCGGGACGCAAGGGACTAGAACCAGTAACTGGATTACTTTCATCAGTTGCGGTGTTGCTGGTACTAAATTTACCTGATTTCTGGTCGAAAATTGTGGTTCCGTAGGTGGTGGCGAAGGTGTAGCCACTCAACCTTTGCATGTTTAAACCAATTCCTTTCCCGCGAGTGTAGAAGGGAGCTCCTTTGGCGATCGCACCCGCTCGCGCTGGTTCCCAACCCATGCCATCACCGATCATGATAATGACGTTGACGCCATTGCCTTTGATTGGTTTTGCCCAGACTGGTTGCTCGAGCCCAAATGTCGAGATAATAAATAGCAGAAAACTGGCGATGCAGGCGATCGTCCGAGAAAACTTTCCAAACCAGGAAATCATGAGAGAGCCTCTGCAAGTTTATGGATAAATGTTTGGTCTAAAAAATCACAAGCCACTACAAACTTGGCAAGTGGTTTGAATCCCTAGATATCCCCTCCGACCAATACAAACTTCCAGGTTGGTTTTTTGGGGTATAGGCGTGCAAAGAACCCTGATGATCGAAGCTGCTTGTCACGGAAGCTAACTGAGGCGACGCTATCGCCAACAGCACTACGCAAATCAAGCCTGCTACAAACCAAATTGACATTCGCAGTTTGCTTTTTGAAAGTTGAATCATAATAAATATCACCTTCCAAACAGATGAACTCGGGTTTCAATAATTTCTTAAACCACAGTAAAATTTTTACTTTCTAGCACGTGCGATCGCTGCCAACAATCGCATCAACATTCTTATTCGCTCGCACTCCACTACAAAAATTTATTACCAATTTTTTCACTAGACCATGTCTATCAAAAAAGTTGCTATTTAATAGCTTCTTTCCTTTTTCTGGTACAGCAAAGAATATTATCTTATCCTGTTCAGCGTTCAAATTATCTTTTGGTTAAATATAGGTTAATTTTGGAATTCTTGAAGCTAAGGCATTTTTATTTTATTTTCTCGATGTAGATATGATATTTTGACTACACAAATTCCTAGAAGTGAAAAAAATCAAGAGAAAATTGATAATCTTTTTCATAACTGAAAAATAACCAAAAAATATTCAGGTTTTAACTATTAAGCCTAAGGATGTTATGTATGAGTTTTTAATAAATTATAAAGTGAAAAATTAATATGATTGGTTGTAAAAATCGAGGGTATCTGCTTAGCCTGCTGCTGGTAACTGCTTTAGGTGCAAACGTACAATCTGCGAGCGCTCGCACCACAAGTCCCGTAGGAAACTTAAAAAACGGCGCCGCTTTATTACCAACCGGTCAAATCATCACACCCGCAGCAGCACCAGGTTCTACTTTTGCTCCCTTGGGAACTGGTTTGCGTGCGGACAAAAATGCTGATGCTGCCGAAGCTGTAAGCACTGCCCTCAGCCCTGATGGTAAAACTCTATTAGTACTCACCAGCGGCTACAACAAAAATTTTAAAGATGAAAGCGGCAATAACTTGACATACCCCGTACTAGATCCACTCACGGGACAACCAACAAGTGTGAAAACCTCAAACGCAGAATGGGTCTTCGTGTATGATGTCAGTAGTGGTAACTTGATAGAGCGGCAAAAAATCAACATCCCCAACACCTACAACGGCTTAGCTTGGTCAGGAGACGGAAAGCGTTTTTACGTATCTGGTGGTATAGATGACCGTGTATACGTCTACACCTTCAATGGCAGCAAATATGTACCAGACGCTCCCTTTATCCTACTAGGACACAATTCTAACCAAACCGATCCCTTTCCCAAGTACGATGGTGGTTTGCTAAAGGATACACCCGCCAAGGCTATAGCAACAGGAGCGGTTGTAGCTGGTGTTGCCGTTAGTAAGGACAGTAAAACTTTAGTAGCTGCAAATTTTGAAAACGATTCCATCTCCATTGTCGATACAACTACGCGTAAGGTACTTCAAGAAATAAAGTTCTTTACACCGGGTTCTACCCAACCCACAGGAGAATTTCCCTTTGATGTAGTTCTCAAAAATGCTAACACTGGTGCAGCAGCGAAAGCCTTCGTTACCAGTCAACGCGATAACGAGGTGCTTGCTGTTGATATTACATCGGGGGAAATTACTCGTATTCCCGTAGGCGATCAGCCCAATAAAATGGGGCTTTCACCTAACCAAAATCGCCTGTATGTGGCCAATGGCAATAGCGATACTATTTCTGTCATCGACACCAACAACGACAGTGTTATCAAAACTATTTCCCTATCCCGGCCTGGTGATAAATACAAAGGTGCAAATCCAAACTCTGTTGCTGTCAGTCCTGATGGGCGCACGCTTTATGTTACCTTAGGGGGTGAGAACGCAGTTGCTGTTGTAGACTTGCAAAGCAATCGCGTCATCGGACGCATTCCCACTGGCTGGTATCCCAACTCCGTTACTCTTAGTAAAGATGGTAAAAAACTCTACGTTGTTAATGCTAAAAGCAATTCTGGTCCCAATCCCTCAAACAGTCGGACAACGCCAGCGGGAAAAGCACGCAATACTAACTTTAGAAACGAGTATAACTGGGCGTTAGAAAAAGCTGGCATTGCGGTTATTCCCATTCCCAATCGAGCCATTTTGGCTGCTCTTTCCTTGCAAGTAGATAAAAATAACGGTTTCTTTAACCGCCGTGTCGATCCGTTGATGAAGTTTCTTCAGAACAAGATCAAGCACGTTATCTACATTGTTAAAGAAAATCGTACCTACGACCAAGTACTGGGTGACTTACCCATCGGTAACGGCGATCCTGCACTAACTTTATTTCCGCAAGCAATTTCGCCCAACCATCACAAACTAGCTCAGGAATTCGTGACTTTTGACAATTTTTATGATTGCGGTGAGTCTAGTGGAGTCGGTTGGAGTTGGTCTACCTACGGTCGTACAACTGATTACACAGAAAAAAGCCAGTCAGTTCTCTACGGAAACGCTGGTTTTGAGGGTTTAACTTATGATTACGAAGGCACTAATCGCAATATTAGCCTAGCTCTACCCCAAACTTCGCCGAATGCTTCTTCGGTAAATACCCGCTTAACAGGATTGTTAGATCCCTCCGGCAGCTCTTCTATCTTACCTGGTGACAAAGATGTAAACGCACCTGAAGGAGACGGCAATTTAGAACCTAATGCTGTTGGTGGTTATCTTTGGGATGCAGCGCTGCGTGCTGGAAAAAGCGTACGCAATTACGGTTTTTTTATTGACAATTCTTTTGTCTACACGCGCACCGATAAAGGCGATCCTACCCAAGGCGATCCTCGAAACCCTTCCTACATTCCTATTTCCCCGAATCCCTTTGCTGCAAAGATTCCCCAAGCTCCCATCACCAAAACCGTACTGTTGGATAAAACTGACATTTACTTTCGGTCGTTCGATATGAAAAATGCAGATATTTATTTGTACAACGAATGGGCAAGGGATGTTGAGGAAAATGGATTACCGAATTTAATGCTGGTACGTTTTGCTCACGATCATTTTGGTTCGTTTGATGAAAATCCTGTGGCGGGATTGAATACGCCGGAATTACAAATGGCAGATAACGATTACGCTGTAGGCTTGTTAGTGGAAAAAATTTCCCATCTCCCGCAGTGGAAGGAAACAGCTATTTTTATCATTGAAGATGATTCCCAAAACGGTCCGGATCACGTTGATTCGCACCGTTCTTTAGCTTACATTATCTCACCTTATACCAAGCGGCACGCTTTGGTCAGTACTAACTACAACACCGTGAGCATGCTGCGGACTATAGAAGATTTGCTGGGAATAGATCGTCTGGGAATAACTGATGCTAATGCTGAGCCAATGTCAGATGCCTTTACCATACAGCCTGATTTCAGTCCTTACACTGCTGTAATTCCCGGTAATTTGTGCGCTCAACCTGTAGATCCCAGCTTAGTCCCTGCTTGCCAAGATCCGAAAGCACCAAAAACAGCAGCTGTACCGATTCTTCGAGACCGCAATTGGTGGGCGCAAAAAACTAGAAAGTTTAATTTTAGAGTTGAAGATAAGCTCGAGCCAGAAGAATTTAACGAAATTCTTTGGGCAGGAATTAAAGGCGATCGCATTCCCTATCCTCAAAACCGCAGTCGGCTAGATTTGCGAAAAAATCGCGCCCAATTGTTAAAGCAGTGGCAATTTAGCGCCAACAAGCTTTCTGCAGGCAAGTGAAATTTTTGTTTTTCTTTTTTGTCTGCAGTGGGGTTCGCCACGGTTTTTGCTATCTATTACAATCAAGGACGCCATCTATAAATTGCTGCAGTTTTTCGTAGTGAGAACCTTTCCAATAAATTTGAGCGCAACCCTGACAGCAGTGAAACTCTTTAACATCCCGTTGGATGTTCTCTGGTAGTTTATCTATAATGGCTTGCTTGGTCACCGGTTTCAACAAGCCATTACAACGCAAACATCTTGCAAAAGGAGAAACTAATTTAAATAAATTGAATCGTCGCAATACTTCTACAATTTGTTGCTGAGGGTCGGTATTTCTAACGTAATATCCGTAGGTAACTGCACTTCGCATCAACAAACCTTTGTCGCGGGTAAGGAGAATGCGCATCTGAGTGCTTGATATGGCTGCTAGTTCTGCATCATCGTAATCGTTTCGATATAAAGTATCAAAGCCTAACAATCGCAAAGAGGATGCTAGTTTTCCTAAATGAATGTCCAAGACAAAACGAATAACCTTTGGTGGTTGCGGTCGTACTAAACTTAAAATGGGGGTTTTTGTGGCTGCAGAAATAGGATAGACGTTAATCACGTCTCCATCCTGAACAATATAGGAAAAATCTACTGATGCTCCGTTAACTTCTATACAATCAACCTCTGGATGTGGTATCCCCAAAGACTCTATCATGTCTTTGATAGAGCCTTTTTCTCCAAAAAAATGCTCGATTTCTACTTGCCTTTTATTCGCTGGCAAAAAATCATTTAATTCTCCATAGAAGTGAAAAGTTGCTTTAGCCATAGCAACAAAGCGTCGATCCTACGTTTACCATAGTAACTTTCAGCAATCAAAGCCAGAAACAAGACCCTACTGTTCCCCAGATACTTGGTAAGGCGTCCCAAAAGCTGCACCTTTTGTGGTAGTAAATGTCCCATCCCTAGTCTTTCGCCTCGCCTTTTTAAGTATTTATACTTAAAATTTTATTGAAAATATTTCTCTTTTAAATTAAACTCTTCTCGGCTGTGCTGTTGCAGCTTATGAAAGCTAAAGAGTCAGGGTTTTTAGCATTACCAAAGGCATGGATGCCATGATAATTATTAGTAAATACTTGCATTTATCCTCAACATCAGCTAGAGTCGAAATGATTGCTTTTATTCGGTCTCTAGCTTACTGTTGAGGAGGTGCGATCGCTTAGCAGGATAATTCTTTGGCGTAAAAATGCTTCTTGTGGAAGTACCATCAGTAACAAAACAGTTGTTATCATATTCAAAAAATTCACCCTCAGAAAATGGCAGGTGAAATTATTTACCCTTACTTTATATTTTGTTTAATTTGCATTGGGAAAAAATCATAGATAATTTTGGCATATGCAACTACTTGGGAAAAAATTAAACCAGTTAACCGATAAAATTCCTTGCTCCAGTCTGTTCCAGACAGTTATTGATTGGCAGTGACGGATTTGATTGTATGTATGAGGTGAGCTGAAAATTTTGTCAAAAGTCCACATACAGCACAAAAATACTAGGAAAATGATGTTATAAAGTAGCTACTATATTCCCAATAAAAAGTTGCTATCGCTTCCCTATTACCTAGCTAAATAATAGTAGTAATACTTGGCACTACTAGTAAAAAAGCAAACGTTTTTTGGGAAATTTGTAACTAAAAATACTATCTCTGCTTGCCAGATCCTTGTTTGGAAATAAATCAACTTTGACATGAAATGAGTACTTTCTTTTGTTCGGACAATTCCCGCCAATTAGGAGAAGATATTATCGGTAGTGTCTCTAATTACAAAACTTACATTTTGGTTGAGTGCCCGCCACCTTGGAAGTTTGAAGCCTTTGACTCGAAATGGATTCCAGAAAATTTGCGGCTTTTAGTAGATGAAATCAAAAATGCTAAATTGCCAATTAACTTTCTTTTGATTGCTAATAATTCCTCGCATAAAGTAGACCGCAAAACTTTGTTAATTTACCAAAAACAAGACGGTTTAAGTAGTGGTTACCAAAAGCGAGAATTTTGTCTGGAAAATCTGGAACAAGCAGCATCTGTAATCAACAAATGGCTGTGGGATAGAAACTCGAACTATGAAATCAAAACTACTGCCACAAGAGATATTTTAGTTTGTACCCACGGCAGTCACGATCGCTGCTGCTCTCGATACGGTAATTCTTTTTATTACCAGGCTAAAAATATTGTCTGTGATTTGAATTTGGAAAATGTGCGCATTTGGAAATCCAGCCATATTGGCGGGCATCGCTTTGCTCCCACGCTCATTGACCTTCCAGAAGGAAGATACTACGGTAATGTCGATGCGGAAACCTTTAAATCAATATTAACCCGAACTGGCAATATTAGATGTTTAGAAAAAGTTTATCGAGGTTGGGGAATTTTACCAAAATCAATTCAAGTTTTGGAAAGAGAATTAATCTGGCGTTATGGATGGGATTGGTTTAACTACAAAGTAGCAGGTAGAATTATCGAGCAAAGTGCAGATAAAAACACGATTCGTGCCGAGTTAACTTTTGAAAAACCTGATTGTTCGCACTACAGTTATCAAGCAAGGTTGATCCAGGACGAAACAAAAACAGTTGAACTCAAGAGTTCCTGTGACGCTCAGCACGAGTCAGTGTTTGTTAAATATGCCGTAGCTAGTTTGTGGTTGACTGCTACCAATTTTGCTAGTTGTAGTGCATAGGTGAATACGATGCAGTTAAGAGCGTTAGTTGCGATCGCCGCTTGCTTGTCGCGCCTAATTTTGTAAAAACCCCAGTGTCATCACCGCCGCTACTTTAGTACCAAAACCAATGAAAATTGCGGACTGAGTAGCGACGGTCAATTTGCTGTACTAAACAAACTTAGGTTACATACTTGCGAACAGCAACTACGTTTACCGCTAAGAAAGCGAGCTAGGTTAAACAAATTACTGCTTACTTTGCCACTAATTACAGTGCCTTGTAGGAACTTTGCGTGCAAGTTCAAAAGCTTTCGCTTATAACACTATAACTGCAACTGCTCCACCCCTTTGTGGCTAAATCAAAGAATATATTTTAAACCTGCACTGGTGCCGTGGGTATCAGTGGGAGATGGCAAGTAATATTTTTGCCACAGTTCCTCGGCAATCAGGCAAGCGATTAACCACATCAAACCGACAGCGTAGCCAGCTGCCACATCAGTAGGCCAGTGTACGCCCAGATACAGCCGACTCAAACCAATTGCCAAAATCAAAATCGTACTCAAGGTAAAGATTTGTTTTCGCCATTGCGGAAATTGCTCTGCCAAAGTATAAGCTAGAAAGCCATAAATCACTATTGACCCCATGGCGTGACCGCTAGGAAAACTGTAGTGACCTGCATGCACAATCCAATCCCACAATGCAGGACGCGCTCTTCCAAAGTGGGCTTTGAGCCAATAATTCCAGCCTAGTGCACCAACTGCGGCTATACTTAGGGTAGTTGCTTGTTGACGGCGGTGAGAAAATAGCGGTCCAATTGCTAATCCCGAACAAATCAACAGTAAAGCTGTGGGATTGCCAAGGGTAGTAATGGCAACCATGAGGCGATCTAAAAGTGGCGTGTGTAGTTTGTAGATCGCTAGTAAAATCACTGTATCTAAACCAAATACGTGTAAAAGTAAGGTACAAAACACAAGACCGCCAATAGTTGCTGATAGTAGCGCCAGATGTTTGCCAGCTAGTATTTTTTTCTGTTGGGGGGTTTCTACCACTGGCCTTGAAGAACTAACTACTTGGCTTTTGGCGTAACCAATAACAGCATTGGTGACGATCGCACCTACAATGATTGTAGCGTTGGTTAGTTTTCTGCTTGCAAGGGATAGCCCAGCTGCAGCTAAAAGAAAGGCTGTTGATAAAGATTGGAACTGGCGGATGAAGATTTTGCTGCTAGAAGTAATTTTGGGAATGACATTTTGTGCGTAAGGATGGGGCGAAATTTTTGGCTTGCCTGTGGAAGCTTGCTGTTGAGCTTGTATTCTGTAATTCCAGACAATATCTTGGATCAGCGCAGCGATCGCCTGAAAATTCCAATCTGGATTTAAAATGACAAGAACGTTGCCTGTATGATGGTTAGCACGAACTTGGACTATTCCTTTGCACTCTTGCAATCTCAACTCCAGATATTTTTTCAGAGTTGGCGAACCGTAAAGTCCGTTTACCTTATATCTAGCTCTTGCTTTTACAGCTGTGTGTATTGGCTGCACCAAAGGATTTTCCTTGGCAAATTTCTCGATCTGAGCGCCCATTTTTCTACTTCATTAGAATTAGCTTGCGTTTGCAAGTATGGCACAACCCGCAAAAGATTTGGCAATCGAATCCTATTGCTGAGCCTTAACATGTTACTATTTTTTTGTTACAATCTTATAGAATTGATTGAATAAGGGCGCGTAGCTCAGTGGATTAGAGCGTCAGATTCCGGTTCTGTAGGTCGGGGGTTCGAATCCCTCCGCGCTCGTTTTTGATAGGAACGAAACTACCATTCTCCTACAGTTGAAATTCATCAAATTTAATTACTTCTTGTCCTGGTTGGCGCGTGTCAAAACGGTAGCTGCTCACCGTACCCGTACCCGTGTCGAAGATACTAAAAACTGTAATCTCATTACTGCTAATATACGGCATCGGCTGACCGTCTTCGTCCAGTATCGGTGCAATTGTTGGTACTACCGGTTCTAAGCCATAGGGATCGCCAATCGCCACGTAGTCTTGACCGGGCCAAGATGGCAAGCTTTTGCGTTTTCTATCTTTGCAAGCAGCTCCGTAGGAGTTACCAACGTTAGAAGTTTCTAAAAAATGCACGCCCGAGGGACTACAAAAGCGATTCCACAAGTGGGAATGTCCAAAAAGCACCAGCTGCACCTTAGCTGCTTCTAAAAGTGGCAATAGGTCCCTAACAATGTAGTCTGCTTGTTTGGGATACTCATAACGCACTGCCCGAATTTTACCATCTCGATCCCGTGTGACGATCTGCACGGGATCTGTATAGGCAGGTACAATATTATCACCTAAAGTATGGGGTGGATGATGTAACATTACCACCTTATATTTAGCTTGTTTGAACTCAGGGCTGTTTAGTTCTTGTACTAACCAGTTGTACTGCTTGCTACCTTTGGTAATCGGTTCGTAAATGTGCTGTCCGTACCCCCAATTCTCGGGATTGTTGAGTTCTGTTTCTGGTTCACTGTATTTTCCTTTTTTTCGACCGTCACTTTTGGGATAACGCCACATGTTTGTAGCGTAAAGCACTACCAAGCGCACATCACCAAAGCTGGTTGCATAGTAAGTTTTTCCCCCTTCTAAACTTTGGGGTAAGGTAAAAATTTCTTCGTAGGTATCGGTATTGAAAGAGTTATCTTTGAGGAATTTTTCGCCATACAAATTGAGGGCCACTTTGACAGGAATTGTATCGTCAAATTCTTCGTTTAAACTTGCCTGGCGCCCGAAACGTCCCATAATTTCGTGATTACCAATACAGGTAAATAGCGGCGCGTGTTGAATAATTGCTCCTCCGGTGTATGTTGTTTTCTGACCGTTGTATTCCATTTCATAGCGAGCACGACCCTGTAAACAAGGAAAAAACGCAGCGCCACGATTATCATCAAACCATTCACTAGCGCGATCGGGAACGTTGACTAAATCACCAGCAAACCACACTGCATCCAGTCGTCCGACTGTTTCTGCAACTTTTTGCAAATTTGCTGCTACCATGGGCTTGAGTTGATGATCGGAGGTGAGCAGAATCTTTAGCGGCGTACCGGGACTAGGAGTAGGTGCTAGGCTAAAAATATCACTGCTTACACTTTTACCGTCTTCCCGTACACTTCTAACTCGATAGGAAATTCTTTCACCGGGAACAAGGTCAGAGACTACAGCTTCGTGTCGCCAAATCTCCCGTCGAACAGGACGTTCATAAATCTGTCCGTCTTCGGTTTGGTTTCCCACTCGCGATTGTTGGTCTTCGCGCAAGCGAGTGAGTTTGGTTGTTTGAGCAAAAACAGTTTGAGTAAAATTTTTCCCGTAGGAAACTGCATGCTCGCAACCTGCAAATTCAGTAAACCAAACAACTCGCACAGAATTTGGAGTTGGTAATTGCAAAAACGGATCGGTGAGCAACTGAGGTGACGATGTTGTCATAATGTTTGGCAGTGACACTCAGGTGTTTTCATGCGATCGCTCCACGCTTGTATTGTAAACGCATAAGCACTCCGCCTCGCAACTTGCTGCGATCTAAGTCATGCTTGTTAATACAAATGTATTCCTATGTTTTGCATATATGAAATGCATTTTGTTCATAACTACTGTTTTCTTTTTTATTTAAGCAAGGGAGGATAGTATCCATAGAGGATATTCTCATGTTTTTTATAGTTGTTTTCCCCTCTGTTGATAGAGGGGTTTTTTATAGGATGTAGCATGCTCTAGCCCGTAAAAATTTATACTAAAAGTCCTCCCTTGCCCTTTCTATCTCACTAAGCGTGTGAGCAAAAATAAGTTTTGCTAATTGTCAGCTATTCCCTTCCCAAAAATTATGAAATTCATTTGGATCTAATCCGACAGGAAATAAAAAAATTTCCCGAGCTGATTCTAATGCTTGGTAGTATAGCTCGATGGCTCTGGATAAGGTGCAAAACTTAATAGGAATCCATCTGCCGTTGTTAAGAAAGTAGACAACAACTCGGCTTGTTGTGTACTCTCCCAACGGGAGTGGAAGTTGCCAAGGTGATAGCACAATCTACGAATCTTAAAATAGTATATTACAACTTTTTAGAGAAGTAATTGCAGTTTTCATGGCGTGGGAGTGAGAATTTATAATCAGAGGAGTTTTGGTTACAAATTGTCCGAGGGCGATCGAAAAGCTGACTGCTTTTATCAAGTGCTGGATAAACTTCCTGACTTCTTCAGCTTTATATTTTACCTGGCTCAAAAGAAAATAATTTGTTGAAGCAGTAGATTGTATTGCCAGGGTAGAACAAACAAGGAAATTGCACTTTTTTGGAGAATTATTAATGCTATTAAATGCTGGTGGCGAAGTTTTTCATACTAGATTTTATTTGATGAAACTAAAAGTTTAGAATTTGAAAAAGCAAGAAAAATTTCTGCAGTGAATGAATTACTTTTTCCAAGGTAGCTTGGTACCCATTTCAGTGAAAGCAGAGAAAATCAGATACAGTACTAAAATACCAACGCCGAGCAAAAAAAGAACAAAATCGTTATCCATTGTTTTTGATCAATTTTAGATGAGTAGGTGTTGTGAACTCAATCATACATTACTACAAACACAAATCCTGAAATTTTCATTGCTGTCGAAAATTAAAATTTAATGTATAAATAAATATAAACATAAATATTTTCCTCAGTAATTACCACAGGGTAGCGAAAAATGAACCCAAGAAGCACAATTCTCGTTACAGCCGTCTTTATAGTGATGATCGGCATCAGTCAAACTGTCCTAGCGGCAAATACTGAACATATCAGACAGTTGCTTGCCAAAAAACAATGTGAAAACTGTGACCTAAGCGGTGCGGGTTTGGCGATGGCGGATTTGAGTAATGCCAATTTGCGAGGAGCTAATCTTGCAGGTGCTAATCTCAGTCGTGCAAATCTTAGTGGTGCTGACTTGAGCAACGCCAATTTGAGCAGTGCAGGATTGTTTGGTGCTAATTTAAGTGGAGCAAAACTGACTGGGGCGATTTTGGTGAGTACGGATTTGAGAGATACTTACTTGGTGAATGCAGAAATGACTGGTGTGAACCTCAACGGTGCAAACTTGCAAGGAGCCTTGGGGATACCGTTACAAATTGCAAAACCAGAAGACTTTTACGGGTGGGGTGTAGCAGAAGCGCAAAAGGGTAATTATCAAAAAGCAATGGATTATTTTGAGCAGGCGATCGCCATTAAACCAGACTATGCTGCTGCTTATCTAGCCCGTGGTGTTGCTCGCTACCAACTTTTGGACCGACAAGGCGCTTTTGCAGACGCCCAAATTGCTGAAAAATTATTTACAAACCAAAAAAATAGCGAGGGTATTCAAATAGCCCAGGCTTTTATGAAAGAATTGCAAACACCCCAGACAGCCAAATTAGACCCTGGAAAACCAAATTTTATGGACTTTTTGGGAGGTATTGCTTCTTTGTTTCTTCAATTTGTGGGTTTTTAGTTGACTATTTAACTTTCAAGAAGCTTCTCTCAAGGGAGCAAATCTGACAAAAGCCAACTTGAAAAAAGCTGACTTGAGCGGAGCAAATCTTTATGAAGATAAGCTTATCTACGCAAGGCTTGACGGTGCAAATTTGCAAATGGCAAACTGACAGATGCTGAGCTTTGGGGAGCAAATTTGTACGGAGCGTACCTGAACGGTACTTGTTTGCAAGGCGCCATATGCCAGACAGTACAGTTCTCTACGAGAAGCCGCGGTTGCGTAGCGTGCCGGAAGGCATTAGAGCGCGTCTACACCAGTAAGGCGCTGTTTACTATTTTCTCTTTCCTGTTAACTGAATCCAGGGTTTCTGATATTTTGAAATAATCTATGGGGCTGAGGAATCAAAATGTCAGAAAACTTTAGAAGCAGAGTTATCACCCAAGGAGTACAGCGATCGCCCAATCGCGCCATGTTACGGGCTGTTGGTTTTCAAGATGAAGATTTCCAGAAACCAATAGTTGGTATTGCCAATGCTTATAGTACCATAACCCCTTGTAACATGGGGATTAACAAGCTGGCGCAAAGGGCAGAAATCGGTCTCAAAATTGCTGGAGCAATGCCGCAATTGTTCGGCACAATTACGGTGAGCGATGGTATTTCCATGGGGACCGAGGGAATGAAATACTCCTTGGTGTCGCGGGAAGTGATCGCCGATGCGATCGAAACGGTTTGTAACGGTCAGAGCATGGATGGAGTACTGGCTATTGGTGGTTGTGATAAAAATATGCCAGGCGCCATGATAGCGATCGCCCGCATGAACATTCCCGCTATTTTTGTTTACGGCGGTACAATCAAACCCGGACACTACAACGGTAGGGACTTAACCATTGTCAGTGCTTTTGAAGCTGTTGGAGAATACAGCGCTGGGAAAATAGGGGAGAGCGAGCTTTTGGCTGTTGAGCGCCATGCTTGTCCCGGTGCTGGTTCCTGTGGAGGAATGTATACAGCGAATACCATGTCTTCTGCTTTTGAGGCTATGGGAATGAGTTTGCCCTATTCGTCGACCATGGCAGCAGAAGATGAAGAAAAAGCTGATAGTACCGAAAAATCGGCATTCGTGTTAGTAGAAGCCATTCGCAAGCAAATTTTACCCCGCCAAATTATTACTCGCAAGTCGATCGAAAATGCGATCGCAGTGATTATGGCGGTAGGTGGTTCTACAAATGCGGTGTTGCATTTTTTAGCGATCGCCCGCGCTGCTGATGTGGAACTTTGTCTTGATGACTTTGAGGATATCCGTGCTCGCGTTCCTGTACTGTGCGATTTAAAACCCAGTGGCAAATACGTGGCTACGGATTTACACAAAGCTGGGGGTATTCCCCAGGTGATGAAAATGCTGCTCGTAAACGACCTGCTGCACGGAGATTGTCTGACTATTACCGGTCAAACCATCGCTGAAGTCCTGGAAAATGTACCGGATGAACCACCACCAAACCAAGAGGTGATTCGTCCCTGGTCAAACCCCATGTATCCCCAAGGACACTTAGCAATCCTGAAGGGAAACTTGGCTTCGGAGGGAGCAGTAGCAAAAATTACAGGTGTTAAGACTTTGAAAATTACCGGTCCTGCAAGAGTCTTTGAATCGGAAGAATCCTGCTTGGATGCCATCTTAGGGAAGAAGATTAACAAAGGTGATGTAATTGTGATTCGCTACGAAGGTCCCAAGGGAGGTCCCGGAATGCGGGAAATGCTAGCTCCAACTTCTGCAATTATCGGAGCTGGTTTGGGCGATTCTGTGGGATTAATTACTGACGGACGCTTTTCAGGCGGTACCTATGGTATGGTAGTTGGACACGTTGCACCAGAGGCAGCTGTTGGAGGGGCGATCGCTTTGGTGGAAGAAGGCGATATCATTACAATTGATGCCTGCACTCGTTGTTTGCACTTGCACGTATCTGAAGAAGAACTAGCTCGTCGCCGTCAAAATTGGCGACCTCCCGCACCCCGTTATACCAAGGGCGTTTTGGCAAAGTATGCCAAATTAGTATCTTCTAGTAGTTTGGGCGCAGTCACTGATTTGAATTTGTTTGAGTGTAGACACGCGTAGTGTGGCTTCTCGTAGAGAAGGTTTGGCTGTACTGAAGCGTGGTGGAGGACTACGCAGACACGCGTAGCGCGGCCTGACTCTACGAGAAACTGCTACCGCATCTACGTAGAGAAGAACAAATGATGTTTCCTTCGAGCAGAAAACGATAGTTGGTAAGTTCAAAACCGCTAGCAGTTAGTGCTTGGCGTACTCGAGCGCTTAACAGCGCCTTCAATTCTGCTTCACCTGCTTTTGCTGGTCCGTTCTGGGGTTCGTTGGCGATCGCGATCGCTGGATGACAATAAATTTCTACTAGATCGGCTGGAATTTGAGGTATCAAATCGAGTAAATATTCTTCTTCGATTTCACCAGTTTGCAGCAAACCATACACTCGCTGTGCAAAACCGATACCGCGCGATTGCAATAAACTTTTGCCTTGCAGGTACAGTCCCCTAAATACCGCCCAGCGAATGAATTTTGTCAGCATTCCACGATGGTTGAATTTTAAATTCAGTGTTAATTCTTCATGGGGAAGGCGAATAATTTTAATGTTAAATTCTGCCGCTAAATCAGTTAATATACTTAATACCACCGGATGCAAGTGCATGTGCAAATGCCCGTCTACGTGGGAAAGGGGTAAACCAGTAGAGCGAAATTTTTCTAGCTGAGCACGAATTTCTCGTCGTAGCTGGTCACGCGTTTCCTTGACAAATTGATAGCGCCATCCAGCCCAGTAGGGATTGTTAGCAAAGTTACCTTGTTTATCGACCAAAAGAGGAATTTGCTCTGGTGGTAAGGCAGCTCGTCCGCATACTAATACTAAATGCAGACCAACTGCTAAATTTGGATGAGTGCAGGCTAAGGCTACGGCTTCTGCTGCTGCATCAGCAGTTACCATTAGGCTAGTACTGGTTAGTACCCCTTGTTCGTGGGCTTTGATAATTGCTTGATTAACTCCACTAGAGAAACCAAAGTCATCACCGTTGATGATGGCGAATTTCTTTGCCTGCATAGCTAATAATTGGAAAGTTGGGGTTGAGAGTTTGACTGACGCCGAAATGGTATCAGTCGGAGAATTTGTAAGGCAAGTTTGCTTAAATTTGGCATTAATTGGGGTTGGAGCAATTGGGGATCGAAGGCGCTCATTCGCCGGGTATTTTCTTGCCAGCAAGTGGATAAAAATAATTCTGGAGTTAAATTATCTATAAAGCTACTAGCGCCGGTGGCGGTAAAACCCTCTTGTTGCTCTTGAACAGAACCGCTAAAGGCTCGAATTTTATCTTGCACTGCTGCACAATAATGCCAAAAAGCTTGAATCCCACGCTGCCAATTACTCTGACCTTCTTGAATTTGTTGATAAGTAACCCAATTAATAAAAAAGACGATGTGACGTGCTTCTTCGTGCAAAACTGTGTCGAAAATTTCAAACAACCCTTTTGGGATGTAGCTGACGTGACGACGAGCTAGTTCAAACAAACCAAAAGCCAAGAAAGAATCGAGACATTCACCAAAACCAAAGTTGATGAAGGCTGTTTTTACATTGCTGGGAATTGCGGGTTCGGGAAGTTGGGAAACCTGGATGTTGTAGTGCTTGATGAGAAATTCAATTAGCTGAGCGTGGCGTTCTTCTTCGTAACCTTGCAGGGCGATCGCTTCTTTTAATAAAGGATCCCTAATGGTGTTTGTGAAAGCTTTCACCATCGCCCCTGCTTGTTGTTCTGTATGCAGTGCTTCTTTCCAAAAAGGAATGCTGCGCAAAGCTTCTAAAGCTACATCATCAACAGCAGGCCAAGCAATTTTGTCCACTTCATACTCTTGGTGAGTTGCAATAAAACTCCGGCAAAATAATTCTTTGTGCTCTTGGCTTCCTATTTTCGTGTCATTCATTCGCATTAACTACCAATCAGTTAACCACTAACCATTGATTTTGATTTAGCAGCTGCTTGAGCGTGACGCTGTTTGAGGTAGGAAAAAAACTCGCGTCCTTCACGCAAGCGACGTACCAGCATTTGCGGATCGCTGAGCATTTCGCCCACAATCGGAATGATTGCTCGAGGACGAAAATAAAATCGCCGGTACATCTGCTCCACTGCATCTTCAATTTCAGCACTAGAAAGGTTGGGATATTGCAGAGCTGACATTTGTATTCCGGAATTGGAAACTAGAGAACGATCGCTAAACCAATTGTTTTCCAGCGCTTGGCGGTACAGTTCTGTTCCGGGGTAGGGAGCAGCGATAGAAACTTGAATGGTATGAGGATTAATTTCGCAAGCAAAGCGAATTGTTTCTTCGATAGTTTCCCGTGTTTCGTTGGGCAAACCAATAATAAATGTACCGTGTACGGTAATGCCAAGTTTGTGACAATTCTCCATGAATTTGCGTGCCACTTCCAGCTTAATGCCTTTTTTAATTCCGTCCAAGATTTTTTGATTGCCTGACTCAAATCCCACCAGCAACAAGCGCAGACCGTTGTCGCGTAGCTGTTTGAGGGTATCGTAATCTAAATTGGCGCGGGCGTTACAACTCCAGGTTAGTTTCAAGCGCTTCATGTGCTCGCTGATAGCGATCGCTCGCTGCTTGTCAATGGTGAAAGTGTCGTCATCGAACATGTACTCCCGTACTTTGTCGCCAAAGATTGCTTTTGCTTGTTCCATTTCCCGCCCCACGGTGTCCGGACTTTTGGTACGGTATACGTGTCCGCCTATCGTTTGAGGCCAAAGACAAAAAGTACATTTTGCCGGACAACCCCTTCCGGTGTAAAAGGAAATGTATGGATGCAGCAAGTAACCGATAAAGTATTTTGTGATATCTAAATCACGAGCGTAAATTGGCAGCACGCTAGGCATACAATCCCAATCATGAATCAAGGCTCGGTCTTCGTTATGATGGATGTTGCCGTTGCGATCGCGGTAGCTTAAACCTTTGATTTCATCCCAAGCTTTACCTTCTGCTACTTCTTTGCAAGTATAATCAAATTCGTGGCGACAGACAAAGTCAATTATCGGGTTTTCCCGTAATGTCTCTTCTGCCAAGACAGCCACGTGCGCACCAATCAAACCAATTTCTGTATCGGGATTTTGAGCTTTGATCGCCTTAGCAAATTTAACGTCATTGGCCAAGGAAGGGGTGCTGGTGTGCATGATGACTAGTTCGTAATCTTTGGCTATCTTCAGCACATCTTCCACGGTTTGATGGTGGGGAGGAGCGTCCACAAGTTTGCTATTAGCTACAAGAGCAGCAGGTTGTGCTAACCATGTTGGGTACCAAAAGGAGGTAATTTCCCGCTTGGCTTGGTATCGAGAACCCGCACCACCATCAAATCCATCGAAGGAAGGAGGACTGAGAAACAAAGTTTTTTTCATCTATAATCTCCAGTTAATAATTTTGGCTGTTTTTAATGAAAATACTCATATACTCCCAGGCATATTATCAAAAAAGCCGATATAATTCCAGACCATTTACTAGATAAATTTTTAGTTAATTTTCTTCCTAATAATTGCCCGAGAGCGATGGCTGCTAAACTCAGTATTACTGTTAACAAAGTAGTGTAAATAATATTTACACCGGAAATACCAGCTCCTATTCCTCCAGCTAAATTATTAATTGTTAAAGCCAAAGCTAATCCCACAGATTCTTTGACATCGATAGAGTTGGATTTATCCCAGTCTGCTCGTTCTGGCTGGGCAATAAAAAGAGTGTAATCAAGCTCATTTTTATGTAACTTTTTCCGTGGTTTAATTTCTGTATTCCATACATCCCATATTCCCCAAACACCGATAAAAATTAGAGCTAAGCTACCAATCAGATTGGCTAAATTTGCGGGTAATAACTGACTAATTATTCCTCCTAATGACATGGAAAAGTATGTTCCCACACCCGAGACTACAGCAATAATTAAATTACTGAAGATACCAATTTTGATTTTTTTAACTCCATAGGCAATTCCCACTGCCAAATTATCAATATTATTAAATATGGCAAGAATGATCGTCGAAAATAAATGTGGCATTTCTATTCCTTATGCATTTTCCTGAGAAAAAAGTACTAATTTCCCTGTTTTTGTTAGCTTTAATTTTCTGCCTCGCCATGTAATGGTGCTGCCAAAAAAACAGTAGCACCAAATCAAAAAATCGCAAAAATCCCATACAGGAATCAACCACAAATATTTTCTAGTAGTTTGATCTTCAAGAAGCTTGACACCGACAACCCAACCCATGAATAACCGCAGCATCCATGTCACAGATGCTACTACCCAGCTGAAAGTCGATCCAGCTGTGACGATGAGAAGTAACAAACTGCTGATGGTTCCGTAGGTAAAAATCAATCCCATGTAACCCCAGGGGCGAGAAATTCGCGTACAACGCGACCAACGAATTTGACGATGGATAGAATTGACTAAGCTAGAGGAAGAAAGTACATGTTCGACTACATAGTCGCAAAGGAAAACTTTGTATCCTGCTTTGGCGCAAAGGTACCCTAGTTGAAAATCGTCTGCGAGATAATCCGCGATCGCTTCAAATCCTCCTATCTCTGCGAGCACTTGCTTGCGAATCACAATGGTGGAACCAAAGGCAAATTTTATACCTTCTAGTTGGTTGCTAACTAAAACGCCCGCATGAAAATCTGTAGCAGTACCGATAGCTTCTAAAGCTGCTAACCATCCTTGTGCTGCAGAGCGATACAAACAGGTGACAACACCTACTTGTTTGTTTTGGAATGGTTGAATAATACGCTGCAAATAGTCGCAACCAACTCTGATATCACTGTCTGCAACCACTAAATATTCGTATTTAGCGAAATTGACAGCATTGGCTAAATTGCTAATTTTCAAGTTTGTACCGATAGTGCGATCGCTGATGACCAACTGAATGTCTACTTTGGGAAAGTCATTGATAATTTGCTTGACTGTGGTAATACCGCTATCTTGACTGTCATGAACGCTAAAAATAATTTGATAAATGGGATATTGCTGTTGACAAAAAGAAGCCAGATTTACGTAATCATCAGCGTCTAGACCACAAATAGGTTTTAGTATTGTCACGGGAGGATGAAAATTTGTAGCAATTGAACAGGGATATTTTAAAAAGTAAATTGCTGCATAGATTGCATAGCAGTAAAACAAAATTGCTGTCAAACAAAGAACGAACAACAGAAAATTAATAATAGTTAAATGAGAAAAATGAGAAATACCCAAGAATATAAGCTTAATAATTCCCATTGACTAGGGTGCCAAACTGGTGGTAAACAGCTCGTAGACTAGTCTATAACTTTTTTATGACCGGGATGTTAAAATGAGGTTGCAAATCAATAACTTTGGAATTTTTTCGCAGATGTTTTACTAGAATTCGCAACAGGGAAAAGCAAAAATTCCAGTCCCACGAAAGTTACTGAGGCGCTCTCGTTTTAATTTATACTCTTGTCCTCAAAGCTGTTACCAACAGGAATTTGATAAGAAAAAGCCCACTATTTATTCAGTTGGGCATCAGGCGAATTTATACTATTAAGTTGGCTCTCTATTTAATTTAGAGCAAAAAAATAAGAAAATGATAAGAAACTTATAACAACAGTCACTTAGTCCTTACTCGTTGTGAACCAGAGCGATCGCTGATTCGACAACTTCCCTATTTCACCTACAGACTTTGTGTCCAGCGCGATCCCTTCCAAAGACAAATAAATAAAGCAGCGGAAACTAAAGCTCCTAAATTCCACTTCACTGAATTCTTAAGCAAATTCATTCTCTGGGAAGCTATATTCGCTTCTGCTTGAGTCTTTATTTGCACCTTAGCTTTGGATAGCTCTGACAAAACTTGATTTTTCACCGCTTGGGGATTTTGTCCCTTCAACGGACGACCTTGACTTTTTAAAAAATTATCTATTTGTTCGGGTGTGGCTTGATGCAGTTGCTTTTCTATCTGTTCGGCTTGGGAAAGTTGTTTTTGAGATAAAGTGTTGATCTGAGTAACGCTAGCGTTAGCAAGCCGGACTGTATTTGCAACTCCCAAGGGAATCATTAAAACAAATAATACCGCAAACAACAAAGTTAGCCAAGATAAGAATTTCAAAATTCGGAATTCCCATTTACTCCGGGAATAAGTTTCTCCAAAAAATACTAGCACCAATCCAATTAAAGGTACGGGTACTCGTTCAATCAGTGCTCCAAAAGTTTGAAATTCCCAAGCGGGATTCATAAATTCTGGAGGCACGAACGTCTCAATAATATCAAACAATGCTAATAGTAATAAACCATAACCCAAAAGACGCAGAATATTCATCGATTCTGCTTGTTTGTATGCAAATTCCTGGAGTTCGTTTAACAAAGGAATAAATTTATCGCTAGTGGATTTTGTCATATCTTTACACAATCAGCAAGTTTGAACTAATATTCTCGAGGAGCTACCGTTTGTTAGTTTGTGATTGATTCTTGCTCGAATAGCATCACCACTCGACCGCTATCTTCTTGCGATTTGGGTTTTTCGCCTAGATTTGTTGTGAGAGATACTTTCACTAAAGTCAAGAAGATACTGCTAAAAATAATAGCCAAAAATGAAATTCGAAATTTTTGCCACCAAAGCATCACTTTTTCACCTGGGGAGAATTTTGATTTTTGCGCTCTTGCTGCCAAAGTAAAAAGAGATAAAAGCAAACAAATACTATCACTTGTATGATTCCAAATAAAAGTGAACCATCGCCTTCATGCCAATAATTAAATGCTTGTAAATTCCTGTTCGCAGACATCACGGCTAGCAGGGAAATTCTGATGCCATTAATAATAAATGCTAACGCGATCGCTACAATGGATACTATAGGTATCTGCTTTCGTTCCATTGGAAACACAAACAAGCAAATTACAGCAATTCCTAAAAGATAGCAAATAGATTCTATACCCGAACAGGCAGCATAAACTTTAACACTTCCTGTGGGTAAGTTGATGAAAACTCCTTGTAGAGATACATCAAAACCAAAATACCAAAGCAGGAATGCTGAAAATTTTGCTGTCAAAGGAGAAAGATCAAATAAAGATGATAGTACTAACTTGGGAATACCAAGAAAAAATAGTATAGTTAATTCTTGCCAGTATTGTTTAAATCCCTGGAAGCCAGAAGCCAATAAACTAATAGCTAAACCCCCAAGAAATGGGGAAACGCGCACAAAAATTTCCAGAGAATCATTTGACTTGAAAGTAGTACTTTGCCAAAGTAAGGTCGCAAGTAATAATCCTCCTACAAGACTGGGAAAAAGTCCACTTTCTAAATTTAATTTTTGCTGTTTTTCTCCTAGTAAAGAAGCTACAGCTAACAAAAAAAGTATAGACATTCCCGCTTGGGCGACATCTCCAGACTTCCAAGTGAGGGTAAGGATAATTGCACTAGTAGCTGCTCCTATTCCTAACAGCCATAACTTGCTATTTTGCAGTGATTTAACTTTGATAAGGGAAGTAGCTTTCATTTGTAGCAAAATCAATTTGGATTGCAATCAAACCCGCCAGCTTTCGAAAGTACGTACAAGCGCCATTTCGCTAGCTTCATCCAGCAGCATCCGTTTTGGTTTGGCATTTAGGTGTTATCTGTAACTTCAGTAATTATCCTACAGTATGTTATGGGCGGTGTTAATTTTAACTTTATAAAAATTTTAATATTATGTTGTTTTTTATACAAAAATACCGAAAATACCGCCTATTGCGGAAATAGTGTTAAAATTATCTCGGATTATCTGTATTGCTACGGAAGGGGAAAAATAAGGTTTTTTACAAACGCCACCAAATTTTTTGCAGGTGATTGAGAATGGCAATCGCAATGGCAATGGCAAACAAAAGCAAGATAATTCCTCCAGGAATGAAAGTGAGTATACCCAAACCTCTGAGTATCCAAATAGCTATAGCAATACCAAGAAATAAACCAAAAAGCTGGGTTAACGTGCGACTTAATTTCGAAGAAGAACTCACTGCAGCTTGCCTCTATACTTAACAGCTTTTCTATTGTAGTTGCGACTTGTTGCCAAAACTATCCAATCTTTTAGCGGTAACTGCTGCAGATTTTATCGTATTTTTACGGAGAAATTGACAATACGGGATTCAATTTTTGTAAAAAGTGGAGCATAATAGGCTAAAAATATTTATTTCCGGAAATTTTGTTTTTCGGCTTGGAACGAGAGAATATACTAAATCAAAAATTAAGCACGTTGAAAGCTTAATTTTCTGCAATGTGTGGAGGAGTGAGTGAAAACATGATGTTTGCATCCGATCTTTCAGAAAATGCGATCGCGAGTACGCAAATCATAATGCCTTGGAGTCCCCAAGAGCAAAACAGAATGATCGCCCAAGGGGAAATTTTGTTAGAAACGCGATCGCATACAGCTTGGGGTGGTGCTGTTACTGCTTGGATGTATTTGCCGTTAGTGCGATCGCAAGTCTGGCAATACCTTACAGACTACCCACGCTGGGTGCAATATTTTCCCGACATTACTAAAAGTGAAGTTATACAAAAACGAGGCGAAGTTAAACGTCTGTACCAAGCAGCGCAGAAAGCATTTTTATTTTTAACTGCACGCGTAGAAATATACCTTCATGTAGTGGAAGAAATAGGACAAAAAATCCAATTTCAGTTGGAGAAAGGTACTTTTCACGATTTTAGTGCAGAATTGAAACTCTTGGATTGGGGACGGGGTACGTTGCTCAGTTATGCAGTACAAGCTACTCCCAGCATCCCCATCCCATCTATTTTTATTCAACAAGCAATAAATTTGGAATTGCCTGCCAATATGCGTAAAATGCGACAAGTTATTTGTAGCGGATAAAAGTAATGTTACAGTACCAAGAAATATTAGACTTTTGGTTTGGCAAACCTGAAGAACCAGGTTACGGTAAACCTAAAGATTTTTGGTTTGCTAAAAAACCAGAATTCGACCAACAAGTGCGAACCAGGTTTTTGACATACTACCAAAAAGCAGCAGAGGGATACTTAGATGAATGGATAGAATCTCCCTGCAGCTGTCTGGCGCTGATTTTGCTACTGGATCAATTTCCCCGTAATATGTTTCGCGATACTCCAGAAGCATTTGCTACAGATTGGCAAGCACTTTCAGCAGCACAGCACGCCGTTGCTCGAGGCTACGATCTCAAATTGCTACCGGTACAGCGTTGGTTTATTTACTTACCCTTTGAACACAGTGAAAACCTAGAACACCAACGCCAGGCGGTAAAGTTATTTCAAACACTCAGTTACGATCCAGACAGTGCTAGCAGTATTGACTATGCCATTCGTCATATGGAAATTATTGAGCGCTTTGGTCGCTTTCCCCACCGCAATCCTATTTTAGGAAGAATCTCAACTCCCCAAGAAAAGGAGTTTTTGAAACAGACTCGTTCGCGATTTTAAACAAACTAACAACTTTCAGAAATTGGCTGCTAGGAAAAAGACTCGCGGACAAACAAAAGGGTTGCTTTTGCAACCCGATTTTTTTATTTCGGTGTTTGTACCTTAATTTGGCTGAACGTTTGAACCGGAATAAAAACTGCCAGAATTGCCTATTGTTTTATCACAACGTTGGATATCGTCTCCAAAAACCCAGCCTTGGGTTCCGTCTGCAAGTTTGACTTGGACAAAATCTCCCTTGACTTTGATAAATAACACCTTTTCGCCCAGATTTAGTTGTTTTAATGCACCAATTTCTGTTTGCGGTTGAGGACGTAATTTTGCCAATAATTTTCCCCCAGAAGGAGAAACAACGCGACACAACTGTGGTTGCTGGGACAGAAAATTTTGTTGGGAATTATTTTTGTTGAATTTAGTCGCACTGAGTATAAATACACCGGCGATCGCACTTGTGGCGATCGCTGTCACTACTTTTAGTTTTGGTTGTACTTTCTTGGGAGCGATAGAAGCTGGAACTACAAGCGATTTGTGAGACGGAACTTTTTTGCCAGATTCTTCAGACTTTTTAAGTTGCGAAACGCGTATAGTTTTAGGTGGAGGCTGAGATGATGCCAGTGTAATTGCAAAACATTTGGCATAATCCATGGGCATGTAGCCTTGGGGATAGTGTTTGCAGGCGATCTCTCTGACCCGAAAATCCTGTTGTCCCAAGCGCACAGTACTACCCGCACTCAAGGGTATTTCCCCAGCCAAAAGCAATTGTCTGTCTACAATAGGAGGATTTTGCTGACGCAGGTTGCGCAAATAAAATCTTTGTCTTTGTTGATGAAAAAATATTTCTACGTGCAGCCCTGATATTGTCGGATCTTGCAACACAAGATCGCACTGTTGGGGGTCGCGACCGATACGAATTTTGCCAGGGTTTTTACTTCGTTCCTTGTCTGCAAGCGTGCGATATTTCAGCTGACCGTCTTCTACCCATTCCAAAGTTAGTTGGTGCAAGACAACATTAGCATCAGAATTGGCTGTTGTTCTACCTACGGAATTATCTAACTTTCGTAGCGCTGTTAAAACTTCAGTCGCCGTTTGATAACGGTCTTTGAAATGATAGCGCGTCATCTTGCACAAGATAGCAGCTAGTTCGGGACTAGTAGAAGCCAAATGTTGCCAAACAATTTCCCCTGTTTCTGGATCGTCTTGTAACGTGTGGGGATATACCCCTGTTAATGCTTGAATACCTATCATTCCTAAGGCGTAAATATCACTGCTAGGACGCGGTAAACGTCGAATTTGCTCGGAAGGCATGTAGCCGCGAGTACCAAAGATTGCTGTTACGTTTTGTCGCCCTGCTGCAGTAGCAGTTTGAGTGCGTAATTGCTTGATCGAGCCAAAATCAATTAAAACTAATTTGCGATCGGACGCACGCCTAATCAAATTGTCTGGTTTGATGTCTCGATGAATCACTCCCTGACTGTGGACAAATTCTAAAATGCTCAAAACTTCAATGAGCATTTCAATAGTCTGAACTTCCGTCCATCTGCTTCCTAAGGGTAATTCCCTGCTCAGAGGATGTCCCTCAATATATTCCTGTACCAGGTAAAATTGTTGATTTTGTTCAAAGTAAGCCAAAAGCTTTGGTATCTGACTGTGGTTACCCAACTGTAGTAGAGTTTCGGCTTCCTTATAAAATAGCTGTCTGGCTGTTTCTAAACTTTCTGCATCCGTATTAATAGTTTTGAGACGCTTGAGAACACATTTCGGTTTTCCAGGAAGATGTATGTCCTCGACAACATAAGTTTGACCAAAGCCCCCCTCACCCAACACTTCAAGGACTTTGTAATGTCCTGCAAGTAGCTGACCAATCATATTTTGATGGCATTCGTGAAAAATTGACTACTATTTTGCTTGCTTTATTTGGTTATCTAGTATATTTTCTTCCTCCAATAAATTTTTAAATATAACTTATATTTATCGTCAAGAACATAAGAATTATGGCAGCATGTTTTGAGGATTTTTCTGAGTTTATAAGTGGACATAAATTAACAATCCTCGGTTAATAAATGAATAACAAATTTTACAAATTTATGTTGCCAGTTTGGCACTAAATATGAAACTTTTTTGTGCTGACACCGCTGAAACAGACAGCCAGACCATCAAAGCAAAAATCTCAATATTTGTCCTCCTCCGAAAGAAGGAAATTCCAAAAAAAGAGCGCTCGCCCTTTTCGTGTCAAAAATACAACGATAAATTTTTCGTCAGTATGAGTGTTTCAAATTAGTAACAGTAAATTTTTCAATCTTAGTGTAAAAATAAATACCATAATTTTTTAAATAATTACTAAAAACTTTCGTTTAATAAATAGCACTTGTTCTCAAGCGTGTACACTATTTTTTTTAAATTGCAGTAATTCAGGGAAATGACAGTTAGTAGTAAGGGATTCATCGCTTTTTGTAGTATGTAGTGAGCGATTTATCTAAAGCCGACTAAAGCCGTGACTACGAACTTTTAGGGATTTCTCGCTTGCTGTTAATTTGGCATGAAAAAACGCAAAGACGCTGTAGTTAGGATTTGCGAGTGTACGTCTTTGCGTGGGAGATTTTAGATATTCTCGCAATTAGTGTTAGCTTGTTAACAACTCAACTGGTAAGCGTTTGAAAACAAGGCGTTCGTTTTCTACATCTACAAAGATAGTATCACCGTCGTTGAATTCGCCGCGCAAGATTGCTTTAGCGACGGGGGTTTCTAACTCTCTTTGAATTGCGCGCTTTAAAGGACGTGCCCCAAAAACCGGATCGTATCCTACTTCTGCTAAAAAGTCAATGGCAGCATCGGAGAGTTTGAGAGATATCTTGCGATCGCTGAGTCGTTGGCGCAGTCTGTTGAGTTGCAGCTGTACGATTTGACGCAATTCGTCTTTCTGCAAGCTGTGGAAGATGATGATTTCATCAACGCGGTTAAGGAACTCTGGACGGAAGCTACTGCGTAGCGCTTCCATGACTCGATTGCGCATTTCTTCGTAGCGGGAGTCATCTCCTGCAACATCCAGGATGTACTGCGAACCAATGTTGCTGGTCATGATGATAATGGTGTTTTTGAAATCGACCGTGTGACCTTGAGCATCGGTGACGCGTCCATCGTCAAGAATTTGCAGCAAGATGTTGAACACGTCAGGGTGTGCTTTTTCGATTTCATCAAACAGAACCACTGCGTAGGGACGACGGCGAATGGATTCGGTCAGTTGTCCGCCTTCTTCGTAACCTACGTATCCTGGAGGTGCGCCGATCAAACGAGAAACGGCGTGTTTCTCCATGTACTCGGACATGTCGATCCGCACCAAAGCGTCTTCAGTATCAAACAAGTACGCAGCAAGGGTTTTTGCTAGTTCAGTTTTACCCACGCCTGTAGGACCGAGGAAAATAAAGCTGGCGATGGGACGGTTGGGATCCGCAAGACCAGCGCGAGAACGCTGAATTGCATCGGCGACTGCTGTTACAGCTTCGTTTTGTCCGATAACGCGTTGGTGCAGCTCGTCTTCTAGGTGCAGCAATTTTTCTTTCTCGGATTCCACCAACTTGCTGATGGGGATACCCGTCCACTTGGAAATAATTTCTGCGATATCCGCTTCGGTAACTTCTTCTCGCAGCAGAGATTTACCAGAGCGTTGCACTTGGGTTAATTCGTTTTCCGCTGCTTCTAGTTTGCGGTGTAAGTCGGTTAATTTGCCGTATTTTAATTCTGCAGCACGATTGAGATCGTAGTTTCGTTCTGCTTGTTGAATTTCCAGGTTAACGCGGTCGATTTCTTCTTTGATAGACTGGATTTTAGTAATAATGTCTTTTTCAGCCTGCCATTGAGCATTTAATGCCCTTTGTTCTTCTTTTAAGTCTGCCAGCTCTTTTTCCAGTTTTTCGAGGCGTTCTCGAGAAGCAGCGCTGCTTTCTTTTTGTAAAGACAGCCTCTCCATTTCTAATTGCAGAATCTTGCGGTCAATTTCGTCGAGTTCTTCTGGTTTGGAGGTAATCTCCATTTTCAGTCTAGCTGCGGCTTCGTCTACCAGGTCAATGGCTTTGTCTGGTAAGAAGCGATCGCTGATGTATCGTGCGGAGAGGGTAGCAGCTGCTACTAAGGCACTATCGGAGATTTTGACTCCGTGGTGAAGTTCGTAGCGTTCTTTCAGACCGCGTAAAATTGAGATGGTATCTTCTACTGAAGGCTGATCTACGTAAACTTGTTGGAAGCGTCGCTCTAAGGCAGCGTCTTTTTCAATATATTTGCGGTATTCATCTAAAGTTGTCGCTCCAATGCAGCGCAATTCACCCCGGGCTAACATCGGTTTGAGCAAGTTGCTAGCGTCCATTGCTCCTTGAGTTGCACCGGCGCCAACAACGGTGTGAATTTCGTCAATAAATAGAATTATGTTGCCGCCCGATTCGGTGACTTCCTTTAAGACTGCTTTGAGGCGTTCTTCGAATTCGCCCCGGAATTTTGCTCCTGCAATCAAAGCACCCATATCTAAGGCGATCAGCTTGCGGTCTTTGAGAGACTGGGGTACGTCACCCGCAACGATGCGCTGCGCTAAACCTTCTACAATTGCAGTTTTACCCACACCCGGTTCGCCTATTAATACCGGGTTATTTTTGGTACGACGAGAGAGAATTTGAATGGTACGGCGAATTTCATCATCTCGTCCGATTACTGGGTCAAGTTTTCCTTGACGTGCTGCTTCGGTCAGATCGCGCCCATATTTCTCCAGTGCTTCATATTTACCTTCTGGATTTTGGTCGGTCACTTTCTGGCTCCCCCGAATTTGTTTGATAATTTCTTTAAGTTTTCTTTCGTCTAATCCGAATTCTTGATATATTCCTTTGCCAAAGCGGTCGTCTTTGGTGTAAGCAAGTAATAAGTGTTCGATGGAGATGTATTCGTCACCAAATTCCTTGCGATAGGCATCAGCTCGGTCTAATAGGGTATCCAAGCTTCGTCCCAGGTAAACGGAACTGCTGCTACCAGAAACTTTGGGTTGGCGTTGGATAAATTGGTCAGTGCGATCGCGCAACTTTTGGACGTTGACACCTGCTTTGCTGAAAATCGAGTTAGCAAGTCCTTCTTGCTCTAGCAAAGCTTTCATTAGGTGTTCGCTCTCAATTTGTTGCTGTTGGTTTTGTTTGACAATATCAGGAGTATGCGCGATCGCTTCCCAAGCTTTTTCAGTGAATAGATTTGGATTGGTTGGTTGCATAGGCTTTTCGAGGAACGAACAATTAAACGCGCACGAATGAATCAGTTTTGTTTTTATAAAGTTATTGTAAAAACAGGCGAACTTTTTGCTGGATCGGTCTTCACGTCTTTTGTCAGTGGTATAACCGTCTATCCTGGCATTTTTTGCTGCTGCTGGCAAAAATTTTCGTACTGGTCACCTCTCTCGAGACTACTAGTACATTTGCGTTGCTTTCAGCATGTGGTAAGTAATCAAAAGCTGGGTGAGGGCGAGGGGATAACTTTGAATTGTTTCTCCTGTTGTACCTGCTACTTTACCTAATTCGGGATTGCTTTCGCGATCGCATATGCTTCTTAAATGAGGCATATCCGAGCAAATCAAATGCTCTAGCTTGTTAACCTGCTCTAATGTGGCGTGACCGTCAACTTCTAAAACATCAACTGGTTTACCCATGTCCCGGTCTAATCCCAGACGAATTGCTGACATGGAATTTTCCTCTAGACCGAGAATGGGGGTCAAATCTGGATGGGGTATGGTGGGACGTAAAACTAAACGAACATTCAGGTGACTGTTGAAGGGATTGAGATCCTCCTGGGGTGGGTAAAAAGTTACTACTATATCTGACCACTGTCGCTGCGGGCGGATAAACTGTTCTGAGTCTGGTTCCCGCTTTTTCAACTCCGCCAGGACTTCTTCTTCTGTGTAACCCCGCTTTTGCGTATCTCGCTTGATTTTCCACTTTGCACGCAATGCTTCCGGAGGCGCGAGAAAAACTTTCACATCGTAGCAGTCGCGCGCTGTGCGAGTAGAATAGCCAAGCAATCCCTCCACAATTACGAACTTCTTCGGTTTTACATACACCGGCGGCTCAAATGTGCCGGTTTTGTGACTGTAAACTGGCTTAAGAATTGGTTGTCCCATCCTCAACAGCGATAGGTGCTGCTGCATGATATCTAAATAGTTGCAATCGGGATGGAGAGCCGTGATTCCAATTTCTGCACGCTGCTTGCGATCGTAGCGGTGATAGTCGTCTGTGCATATCACTGTAACATCTTCCGGGCCAAGCACCTGAGCTATTCCTTTTGTTAGTGTGGTTTTTCCAGCCGCACTGTCACCTACAATACCAAGAATAATTGGACGGCTCATGCTTCTCCCCCTTATTTGTAGCTGTTACAGTCCAGTGTGGATTTTTATATGTTAATTTGCTAATTCTAGAAATTTGTGAAACATAACTCAAGCATCGGAAGCAGTAAGACTACAATCATTATCCGCTACATCTTCACAAAATCAACTATCAATCCAAGCTTATTACTCTTGACTAAAATTTGTATAGATTTTTATAAATTAGTGAATTGACATCCACAACTCCAAGCTTTACTCATGACTTCCGGTCGCAAGCACCAAGTTACCAGTAAAAGAACCAAAGAAAATGAAATTCGCTTCTGACACGGATTTTACGCCCTAATACCCAACTCCCAAGCCAGAAATCCCACTCATAACTATCAGACCAATTTAGATTTGCTCGTATTTCCCTGTTGAATCATTTCTCAAAAATCATGGCTAACCCAATAGGAATTACTATAGCTAATTGTTAACTTTTTAGTAGGTAAATCTACACTTTTCCAAATCATTCTTGAGAATATACATGCTTTAAGCCTGTAGATAGGGCTTTTCAGTCTTAATAGGAAATATCATAGAAATACGGATACTATACTTGCAGCTAAACGCACACAAACACGATAGTTAATGAATTGTTAACGCCTCTTTTAACAGACAGGCTAACAGATAGGCTATTTCACTAGGAGTTGTAAAATGATTACCAAAAGTTCACCCAGATACAGTCCCAATCAAGTAGTTTACTTTCGTGGTGGTGTTGGCAAAATTTTATGTTCACAGCCAGATTCCGGTACTTGGACTTATGAAATTGAGTTGGAAATAGAAGAAGCACCACAAAAAAGTCGACTTGGTAGTGAAACAACGATTCTACTTTATGAAACAGAAATTGAAGGTTTAATGAGTTTATGAATACTTCTAGTCAAGAGCATACCCAATTATTTAATAGTATGCCTGTCGGCATAACCTTTCTCCATATTTCTGATTCCTTTTGCAATTAATCAATCAGATATTATTAGCTTCTATCTTTACGTTTGTACAGCTTGTATTATTGTTGGGTTACAATTTATTGCTACTTTAAATAGAGAATACGCCGCGTTGCTGTCTGCAAGACAATCTATCTAAAAAAGCAGTATTGCAAGAACAAAGGCATGATGGTAATTATAGAGATTAGCAATGGCGAGGTTGGAAGATTAGTTACACGTTTTTATCCCATCCTCAAAGTCAGCTGTCAGTAATCTTACTGCACGGTTTCGGTGTATCTGTGGAACATCGGTGATAGAATATCCCAGAACTGGGAAAGTACTACAATGTCTATACGCTAGATTTACTGAGTTTTGGAGCTCCTGCTAAACCAGACACTTGCTATGGTGTGGGATTGTGGGTAGAGCAAGTTTAGGATTTTTGGCAGACATTTATCAAACGACCCGCTGTGCTGGTAGGTAATTCTATTGGCTGTGCTACTTCCTTGGCAATAGCAGCAACTTATCTCCAGATGGTACGAGGTATAGCGACGATCAGCTTACCAAATGTATCGAGTATAGAAGAGTTAATTCCGAAAGTAATGGGTCTGCTGCTTGATGGTCTGAAGAAAATTTGCTCTTCCCGTTGGCTACTGAAGATGCTATTTTACTTTTTGCGTTATCCTTGCGTTATCAAACACTGGCCGAAAATGGCTTATGCTCGTCAAGAAGCGATTACAGAAGAATTAATTGAAATTTTTACCGCTCCTGTTAGCGATCGCTACTGCATCAAAGTATTTTTCACCATGAGTGAAGCTATACTCGGTCTCGAATTTTATCCCTGCATTCGTTCCTGCTTAAGCAAGTTGCAAATTCCTTCGTTGTTGTTTTGGGGTCAGCGCGATCGCATGATTCCTCATGGTGTCTCCAAGCGCTTTTTAAATTACAATCGTAGACTGCAATTAATAGAGATAGAAAATGCTGGACACTACGCTCATGACGAGTATCCCGAACAAGTCAACCAACAATTGCTGCTGTGGATTCAAACTCAGGTATTGAATGGCTATGTGCATTTATAAATTAATTGTTTCCCAAATACGCCTCAATGACATCCGGATTATTTCTTACTTGTGCTGGTTCTCCCAAAGCAATTAGTTGACCAAAATCCAAAACAGCAATGCGATCGCACAGTCCCATCACAAGGGGTACGTGATGTTCGATGAGAATAATCGTTAAATGAAAGCGATCGCGCAACCTACGAATAAATTCGCTCAGTAGTTGTTTTTCCCCAGAATTCATTCCCGCTGCGGGTTCGTCAAGAAGTAAAATTTGTGGTTCCAACGCTAAAGCTCTGGCGATTTCCAACCGACGCTGATCGCCATAAGGAAAGTTTTTTGCTTTTTCCTCCGCCCTTTTTTCCAATCCAACTAATTCTAATAATTCTAGAGCTTTCTGCTGGCTTTGACGTTCTTGTTCCAAAGCTGGTGGTATTCCCAAAATTCCTGTGAATATATTGCTATGGATGTGTAAATGTCTGGCGATCAGAACATTTTCTAAAGCTGAAAGTTCACCGAAAAGACGTATATTTTGGAATGTTCTTGCAATCCCTAAAGCAGCAATTTCGTGGGGACGGAGGTGGGAAATTTCTTGATCTTGGTAAATTAACTGTCCGCTTGTAGGAGGAATTAAACCTGTCATTAAATTAAACAGCGTTGTTTTCCCCGCACCGTTAGGACCGATCAGTCCAAAAATTTCGTATTTATTCACTGTCAAAGATACATTATTTACTGCTACTAGTCCTCCAAAACGGCGAGTTATAGATTTAATGTCTAAGATAATATTACTATCTGATTCCCTACTCATAAATAATTATTTTCTTTACATTTCACGCTGTTTTTCAATTCCTTGATGTCTTCTGCTTCTCTTTTCTTTTTCCTCAATTTAATTGGATAATTTCTTGCTTTGCTTACCTCTAATTTGGCATTTTTTAAAAACCTCTGGAGTGACAATTCCCTGGGGGAAGAAGATTGTGCCTATAACTATCAGCAAACCAAAAATAATTAATCTTCCCTCTCGTAAAAACTGTGCCAACCAATCAGGTAAACCGCCTGTATCAGCTATATTTCTCAAAATTTCTGGCAAGGCTGTAAATATTATTCCTCCCAACACAGCTCCCAAAAAAGTTCTAGAACCACCGATCAAAACAAAAGTTAAGTAAATAATACTAGCATCAAATGTTCCTTGACGGGCGTTCCAAGTATTGAGAAAGTGAGCGCTGATAACACCAACTACTCCAGCTAAAATAGACCCTAATGTAAAAGCTAAAACTTTGTAGTAGGTGGGATTAATTCCCATGGCACTTGCTGCTAATTCATCTTCCCGAATAGCAACAAAAGCCCTACCCACGCGAATGCGTTCTAAACGATAAATTAACACCATGCTAATTATGAGTAATGGTAAAGCAATGGATAAATATTCAATGGGTGTGTGGAAAGGTTGAGGAATGCTAAAAATTCCCACAGCTGCACCAGTGATTTCCCAATTGAGGGCAATAACGCGCAATACTTCTACAAAAGCAATAGTAGCAATAGCTAAATAAATTCCCCGCAAACGCAGTGCTGGAATTCCTACCGCTACACCCAACAAACCAGAAACAATAGCAGCAATTAACATTTCTAATAACACTAGCGAAATAGGAAATAAATCGCCGCTAAACATAAAAACTTTTGTGGATAAAATAGCTGCTATGTATCCACCCAAGGCATAAAATCCAGGGCTAGCCAAAGACAATTGTCCTGCCATCAAAGGTAGATATAGGGATAATCCCAGCAGTGCTCCTAGCACCATAGAAACGATTAAGGAACCGTAAGTAGCGAAAAAATCGGACATTTGCAGTTGGTGGAGATTTGGGGAACACAGTAACTGAAGGTCATTTTACCAAGCTAACTTTCAAGGTCTTTTTGTTAATTCGGAAAATTTTAGTTATGCTGATTCTTGCTTTCGTAATTAATTGTTTTTGAGGTTGATGTTCTACTTGATTCCTTATTTGCATTTAGCTCAAGCAGTATTATCTCCCCCAGCTACACGTCAGGAAATTTTTATCCCCCAACAAATAAGACCTTTACCCGGTCAACTCGATACAGTACCTGTATTTAATAGTAATAACCCAGAAGTAGTTAAGACGGAAGGTATTTTACTGTCTACATTTCCTCCGCAAGGCAAAAGAGTACCAGCTGCCCATTTGAATTTTTCTTTTGAAGGACGATTCGATTTATTTTCCCATCATATTGCTAGGGCGATTGAAAATCCGAATGATTTGCGGACTCTTTATCTGGGTGTGATTGTTTATAATCCGAGCGATCGCCCGGTGACGATAAATATACTGCAAGCAGCTAGTTATCTGAGTCAGCCGGATGCACCTTTTATCAAACTTCCTCCCATGCAGGACAACACCTTGGGAAATATTTATGCAGGACCAGGCGATCGCGTCATGAATGACATACTGCGAGGAAAACGACAGCAGGGATGGCCTGCACAGTTAATCATACCGCCCAAGCAAAGTCAGATGCTGATGAATCAACCCATACCGGTACGTTCTTTGCAACCGCCGTTAAACGGACGTTCTACTTTGCTGCGCCTGTATAGCAACGGTCCGGTTTATTTAGCTAATTTAGCGATGTTTGCCAAAACGAATGCCGATGGTAGCGAGCGATCGCCTAATTTGCAAGAATGGGAGGAACTGTTGGTCAACGGCAATCTAGCCGGACCGCGGGAAAAAGCTCCCAGTCCTCCCGATCGCCCCACAGGACCGGAAATTTACGGTCGGGTAGCAGCAGTAGCTATTGGTTCTCGCTGGCGAGCGCAAGTTACCGATACTCGCAGTTCGTACTTAAACATTCCCCAACCAGGACAAGCTTTCTCCTACGGATTGAGCACGCTGTTTATGGGTACTATGGGTACTGGACAAAACCAAAGCGCCAAACTGGTAGTGCGCTATCCCGGTACCGCTTACGAAGCTCACGGCAATTACGGCATTGAATACAATATTTCCCTACCCTTAATGAACAATACGCCCGAGCCTCAAACTGTCAGTGTTCTGTTTCAAACTCCCATAAAGGAAGATAAATTGAGCAAACCCGGACTGCGTTTTTTTTCGCCGCCCGAACCCCAAGTATTTTTTCGGGGTACCGTGCGTATTCGTTACAACGATGACAGCGGTTTGCCCCAAACTAAATACTGGCATTTAGTTCAGCAAAGGGGACAGATGGGAGAACCCTTAGTGCAACTCAAAATGCCTCCTGGCCAGAGGCGGTTGGTAGAAGTTGATTTTCTTTACCCACCCGATGCAACTCCTCCTCAAGTGCTCACCATCCAAACTATCAACACTACTAAAGACAATTAGGTTTGTGTGTTGGAAACTGCTTCTACTGCTTCTATTGCTGCTTGTAAAGCAATGGCAACGTGAGTCCAGTGGGTTCCACCTTGACAGTAAACGATATACGGTTCCCGTAAAGGGCCATCTGCTGACAATTCCAGGGTGCTACCCTCAATAAATGTGCCGCCAGCCATAACTACTTTGCTTTCATAACCTGGCATGGCTGCTGGTTCGGGGTCAAGGTAGGAACCAACGGGAGAATGCTGTTGTATAGCCTTGCAAAAGGCAATCAGCTTTGCAGCACAACCGAGTTTAATTGCTTGGATCACATCTCGACGAGGAGCCAAAGGTGGGGGATTGACCGGATAGCCAAGTTTGTCAAAAACATAACCAGTCAACAAAGTGCCTTTCATTGCTTCTCCTACCATCTGCGGCGCCAGAAACAAGCCTTGGAACAGCAGGCGATTTTGGTCAAAGGTGGCACCGCCGTAACTACCTATACCCGGTGCAGTGAGGCGACAAGCGGCAGCTTCTACCAAGTCAGCACGACCAGCAACGTAACCGCCAGCAGTAGCAATCGTTCCGCCCGGGTTTTTGATCAGGGAACCCGCTATTAGATCGGCGCCGACATGGGTGGGTTCGCGGGTATCGACAAATTCGCCGTAGCAATTATCAACAAAGCAAATAGTGTGGGGGTTTTGCTGCTTGACAATGTGAATGATTTTTTCAATTTCCGCAATTGATAAGCTCTGACGCCAGGAATAGCCGCAAGAGCGCTGAATTAATACCAAACGAGTGCGATCGCCTACCGCGCGGCTTAAAGCTTGCCAATTTATGGTTCCTTCTGCAGTAAGATCCAATTGGCGGTAACTAATGCCAAACTCAATAAGGGAGCCTGAACCACCACCGCGCAAACCAATAACTTCTTCTAATGTGTCGTAGGGTGCGCCAGCCACGGCTAGCATTTCATCACCAGGACGAAGGACACCAAATAAAGCACAGGCGATCGCGTGAGTTCCGGAAACAAATTGCACTCGTACTGCTGCTGCCTCAGCTCCGGTAACTTCGGCAAAGACTCGATCTAAAGTCTCTCGACCTAAGTCATCGTGTCCGTATCCCGTGACACCTGCAAAATGGTGTGCACCAACCTTATGATGGCGAAAAGCATGTAACACTCTTTGAAGATTATGCTTGACCTGAGCGTCAATTCCAGAAAAAATCTCTAACAGTGCCTCTTCTGCTTGCCGCAGCTGTTCCAAGCTGTTCATTTGTCCCCCATTCACAAAAAATAATACTATGCGGATTTAAATATCGCGCAGAGTAGGCTAAACAAATTTTATTTAGGTTACTGCATGACAATTGCTACCTCAACTAAACCTCAAATTCACTGGGTTAATACCCTTTTCTTCATTGGTGTACATCTTGGAGCTTTGCTGGTTCTGCTACCCAGTAACTGGAGCTGGAAAGCAGTAGGTATAGCCCTACTTCTTTACTGGATTACCGGTGGCTTGGGTATTACCCTGGGATTTCACCGTCTTGTCACCCACCGCAGTTTTCAAGTTCCCAAGTGGCTGGAATATTTCCTGGTATTTTGTGGCACCCTCGCTTGCCAAGGGGGACCGATTGAGTGGGTCGGAACCCACCGCATGCACCATTTGTATTCAGATCAACACAAAGATCCCCACGATTCTAACAAAGGTTTCTGGTGGAGCCATATCGGTTGGCTGATTTATCACAGAGAAGATGAATTAGAAATTCCCCGCTTTACTAAAGATATTGCTGACGACCCAGTTTATCAGTTTTTCCAAACAAATATGATTTTCATCCAAATCGCTCTTGCTGTAGCGCTATTGCTCTTGGGTGGTTGGTCGTTTGTAGTTTGGGGAATTTTCGCCCGTATCGTTTTTGTTTGGCACTGTACTTGGTTAGTTAACAGTGCTACCCATAAGTTTGGCTACCGCAGTCACGCATCTAGTGATAACTCAACTAACTGCTGGTGGGTTGCTCTACTGGTATTTGGTGAAGGTTGGCACAACAATCACCATGCTTATCAGTATTCTGCCCGTCACGGTCTGGAATGGTGGGAAATCGACTTGACTTGGATGACAATTCAGCTGCTGCAAGCACTTGGACTGGCTACAAATGTAAAGCTGGCAGAGAAAAAGTAGTTCGGATTATTTGGTGATTGAGTAGGGCTGTGTGCTTTATTTAACAGCCCTCTTTTCAGGCGATCGCTTAAAAATCCTAAATTCAGCTAAATATGTTTGTAATAAGTCCTATTTGCTTGATATAATCCAGAACGCTAATCATACGGAATTTTGCAACAAGTCACTACAAAAATGGCTTGATTGTGAATTCTTTCTCAGTTATTCATGACAACAAGAATCAACACTACCAACCAGCCAGCTAATAGCCTTATTACCTACAACTTCAAGCTCAAAGACATTATCAAAAGCCTGCCACGAGAATGCTTTGTCCAAGATCCCCGGCAAGCTTGGAGAAAAGTTACAATCAATGTTTTCATGGTTGGCTTGGGTTATTTTAGTCTTATCCTTGCTCCTTGGTTTCTGTTGCCCCTAGCCTGGATTTTTACTGGCACTGCTTTGACCGGCTTTTTTGTCATAGGTCACGACTGCGGTCATCGCTCGTTTGCTAAACGTCGTTGGGTAAATAATTTAGTGGGGCATTTAATGATGATGCCCCTAATTTATCCTTTCCACAGCTGGCGAATTCAGCACAACTATCATCATGCCCACACCAATGAGTTAGGAAAGGACAATGCTTGGCATCCAATCAGTCCAAAAGAATATGAAAGTTGGGGAAAAATCTCGCGCTGGGGTTTTCAGCTTTTAATGGCAAAACGCTTGTGGTGGATAGCCTCAATTTTACATTGGGCAACTTTGCATTTTAATTGGACTGAGTTTCGTACTCAAGACCGAGCGAAGGTAAAGCAGTCTGTGGCTGTGGTAGTAGTGTTTGCAGCCATAGCTTTCCCTTTGATGTTTGCCACTGTTGGAATCTGGGGATTTGTCAAATTTTGGTTTATTCCTTGGCTAGTTTTCCATTTTTGGCTGAGTACTTTTACTTTGGTTCACCACACTGCTCCAGATATTCCTTTTGTGGAATCCAGAAAGTGGAATGCAGCTGTAGCTCAGCTGTTTGGCACTGTTCACTGCGATTATCCCCGCTGGATCGAATTTCTTTGTCACGATATTAATGTCCACATTCCTCATCATATTTCTACGGCCATTCCTTGTTATAAATTGCGCTTAGCTCATCGCAGCTTGCAAGAAACTTGGGGAGATTATTTGCGTAAATGCCAATTTTCTTGGTCTTTAATGAAGGAAATTACAGATCGATGTCACTTGTACGAATCGGGAAACGGATATTTGTCTTTTCGGGAGTATTATCAAGCCAAAATTAGAGATGGAAACAGGCAAAGGCAAAGAAGCTAAAATCGTCCGTTTCCTTGAACGATATGTTTGACAGTAGTCAGGCTTTCTAAGCTAATTAAGCCCCGTCGATGACCTTTTTGGTTGGACATACCTAGAAACACTCCGTCTCCTCGCGCTGGATTGCGATGAAAGCGCGGGGAAGCATTAATATAACTAGAGGCACTGTTAACTCCTAAAGCAAATTGACGACTTTCTTGATAAGAATCGGTGACAATGCAGTCAGCATGACCGCTGCTGTATTGATTAATCCAGGCGATCGCTGCTTCTAGACTATCAACAGCTTTAAATGCGACTGTTTTGGTTAAATAAGCGCTTCCCCATTCTTCATCTTTAGCTAACTGTAATTGGGGAAAGGCTTCTACTAATTCTGCATCTCCTTTAATTTCAAAGCCTTTTTCCTGCAAGCTATTCCAAAGGGCAAGCAAAGATGATGGCATAGCTTGGCGGTGAATCAATACCTTTTCAATGGCGTTGACCGGATCTGGTTCGCTGCAGTGGCTGTCAATGACGATCCAGCGTACCATTTCCAAACTACCATTCAAAGACCAGTACAGATAACAGTTGCCCATAGCCGAGCGCAGTACCGGTGCTGTGGACTGTCGTACTACTTGTTGTACCAAACTCGAACGTCCGTAAGGAATAACTAAGTTCAGGTACTGATCTAGGGTGACCAAATCGCGGATCGAACCACCGCGTTCGGCTTTTACTAGTTCTATACAACCCATTGGCAAACCCGTGTCGGTAACAGCTGTTTGCAAAACACTGGCGATCGCTTCGTTGGTGTGACTGGCTTCCGTGCTACCTCTTAAAATGAGACAATTGCCTGTTTTGATGCACAAACCCGCCGCGATCGCCGCTAACTCGGGAAATGCTTCGTAAATAAACGCAATTACTCCCAAAGGCATTAACTGCGTGTACGTTTGAGAGTCTTCGAGCTGGTAGTCCGCGCTGCGCACCCGGCGTAGGGGATCCGATAGTTCTCCTAGCCTTTGCAATATTTCCACAGCTGCCTCTAGCCGTTTTGGTGTCAGCTTGAGCCAATCTAAAATTAAATCTGGCACAGCCATTTCTCGACTGGCTTCCAGATCAAGGGTATTGGCTTCGAGAATATCATCAAAGGAGCTACGCAGTGCCTGTGCTATTGCCAACACGGCGCGACTGCGGTCTGTTCCCTTGGTAATTCCCAACTTCAAGGAAGCGCTATGTGCGCGTTTGGCGCTAGCAATTGGTTCCAGGTTGTCATCTAAAACATCCACTGTCATTGAATTAACGTCTGTAGGTAAGCCAGACCATCAGTGCGGGTAGAATTGCCAGCAGCACCGCTACTATTGCCCAAGCGATGATACTCGAACCACTTGCCAATCGCAGCGCTAATGGCAACCATACGATCACTAACACGAAAATTATCCCCAGCGCTACTGGTAAATACCTTTCTCCCAAACGCGGATGGACAACTTGCCAGCTGGAACCAGTCCACCGCCAAGCTCGTTTGTAGGGATAGGTTGTCGAAAGCTGCTCGAGTACGTAACCATTCTCTTCTACCACAAATATTTGCTGACAGCGATCGCATCCAAATGCTTCTGTCAAAGTAATCGGTACTAGCCGTCCCCGACGACGACAGGGACAGGGATATTCGCTATTCAAATCAAGTTTTTCGGGTTTTTGAGGTTGCACAAGCGGTCTTCTAACTTGAGCGTGTTTATCAATAGTAGAGAGAATAACGTCCCCTTGTTAAGGTTTTTGGGGCTAGCTACTCTGGCGGGCACTTTTTTTATCAAAATTTCATTTAGTTTCTGTATCCGTTCTCTATAAATAATTTTGACTTAACTTTGCAGTCCGGGACAATTAGCTCCTGGCACTGTTTTTTCCTACCAGTGTAATTACTTCTACACGAATTTCTTTACTGTTCGTGAAGGGCACTGGAGGTTTTCACTCCTAGATAGCGTCAACCTGTCCTGCTTTCCTTAAGTATTATATTCCACTTTTTCCCAAGCGGGTAACGCGATTCGAACGCGCGACATTCACCTTGGCAAGGTGACGCTCTACCACTGAGCTATACCCGCAGTTGCCATATATTCGAATATGTCAGATTTATCAGTAGTTGTCAAGGGGTTGCCAGCAATAAATAGTCTGACTGGTTTTACTCTTTACTGTCAGCGGCTACTGGTTCGGGAAGGTAAAGCCGTTCTTCGCTGGCGTCGTATTCAAATAATTCTGCATAGCGCCCCCAGTCCACTGCTGTGGCAAATTGTTGTTCGGCTTCTGCAGTAGGGAAATACTCATCTAGTAAATCTATAAAGAAATCTGCTCGCATCGAGCCGTTTTGTTTTTCTCGCAGCGTTTGTACGATGCTGACCACCATTGGTACGTGTTGCAATACTTGCTGGCGAAACAAATCTTTACTGCGCTGGATGGTTGTGGTGGCAAAATCGCGTCCGATTTCAGTGAGGTGAACATCTCCTTGCGTAACTTCGGCAAAACCCAACATCACAGCAGCATCCAGAATTGGTAAGAGATCGTCTACTTCTAGCTGCAGTCGTTCTGCCAAGCGGGGAATATCTTCTTTGCCTTCTGGTTGCTCTACAATCAATTCCAAAAGTCCGCTAATACCACCGACTCTGGCATGGGGTAGAGATTGGGCGTAGGGTGACTTGGGTGGCGGTGCAGGTACTGCTTTGGGAGCGATCGCTGCTTCTTTGCTAACTTCTGCTTCTGGATTGGTCATGACCGTATATATGTAGTCCACCAATGCTTGAAAGCGGACGTTGGTGCGATCGTGGGGACGAGGTAAATCAATAACTACTTCACCGCGAATATGTCCTGGATTCGATCCCAAAATAATAATGCGATCGGCTAAAAATACCGCTTCCTCAATATTGTGGGTCACAATCAAAATACTTTGAGCAGGAAAGGTTTTGGCATTCCACAGGTCATCAATTTCACCGCGTAAGTTTTCAGCCGTCAGCACGTCTAGAGCACTAAAAGGTTCATCCATAAACAGTACCTTCGGCTCAATTACAAATGCTCGTGCAAAACCTACCCTTTGTCTCATTCCCCCGGATAATTCTTTCGGATAGGCACTTTCAAAACCATCCAAACCTACCAAGTCTATAGCTTTGAGCGCCCTTTTTTTACGTTCCTCTCGCTGCACTCCCCGCGCTTCCAAACCTAGTTCTACATTTTCCTGCACCGTTAGCCAAGGTAGTAAGGCAAAACTTTGGAAAACCATGGCTACATCTTTGTTCGGACCTTGCAAGCGTTTGCCGTTACTGATTACCTGTCCTGTAGTTGGTGGAATCAGACCCGCCATAATGCGCAGTAAGGTGCTTTTACCGCTTCCGCTGCGCCCTAGCAAAGCCACAACTTCACCTGCTGCAACGGTGAGGTTGATGTTGGAAAGAACTGTAAATTCTCCTTTCGCATCTGGTCGGGGGAAGCTTTTGCTTACTTGCTCAACAGCAATCAATACCTTATCAGTTTTTGCAGTTGTGGTCATAACTTGCTCCTTACAGATGGTATTTTGTTTCCGCAAGTTGATACAGTCGTCGCCACAAAATGCGATTTAACCCGACCACATACAGGCTCATCATCCCGATTCCTAAAGTGATACGCGGCCAATCTCCAACTGTAGTCGCTTCGGCAATATACGCTCCCAAGCCAACTGCGGTGAGGGTAGTCTGTCCCCAACTAACAACTTCGGCAACAATGCTGGCGTTCCAGGCTCCACCGCTGGCGGTAATTGCACCGGTAACCCAGGCGGAGAAAATACCGGGAATAATTAATTTACGCCACAACAACCAACCGTGCAGTCCTACATCCTTGGCCATCTCCCGCAGGTCAGTGGGAATGCTCATGGCTCCAGCAATTGAGTTAAAAAGAATATACCATTGGGCCCCAATAGCCATGAGGAGAATGCTGCCCCAATTCAGGCTAATATGGTTACGAATAAAAAAAAGAGTGGCAAAGGGAAAGATAAAATTGGCTGGGAAAGATGCCAGGAATTGTACCACAGGTTGAAGCAAGCGCGCTAGCCGCGGATGAAAGCCAATGGCAACTCCCACTGGCGTCCAGATCAGCGTTGCCAGCACCAACACCACCATTACCCGTCCCAGGGTAAACAAACCTAGCAAAAAGGTTTTGAATACCTCGGCCAATCCCACCGTTGTCAAAATAAAATGCAAGCCTGCAACCAATAGTGCACCAATAATTAGCAAAAGAGAAAAATTATAGAGGCGATCGTCACTTTCGTTTTGCTGATCGTTTTGATACGCGCTATGAGAAGAAGGCGGGGGAGTTAGCGCTGATAGCAGGCGGTTAATAGCTTCGCCAACGGGAGTTAACGCTTGTCCTAGCAAGCGAGGAAGTCTTGCCGCTTTGAAAAGCTCAAACAACCAGGAATCGGGAACTTCTACCGCTGCACTCATTTCTAGCCGGAATTTATCCGCCCAAGCAATTAACGGTCGCCAAAATAATTGGTCAACCAGTATAATTACTACTATGATGGCCACTAGTGCCCAACCTAAAGCAGGTAAGTTTTGAGCGCTGGTGGCTGCTGCTACATAGGAACCAAGTCCCGGTAAGGTGTATTTCTGGTTCAGAATACTAATGGCTTCACTAGCAGCGACGAAAAACCAACCACCCCCAAAACTCATCATCGCGTTCCAAAGCAAGCCGATGGTTGCTGCTGGTAATTCTAGTTTGGTAAAACGTTGCCATCCTGATAGCTGATACAATCTTGCTGCTTCATCTAGTTCTTGGGGTATCGTCTTCAGCGACTGGTAAAAAGAAAAGGTCATGTTCCAAACTTGACTGGTGAAGATGGCAAATACCGAAGCTGCTTCTAATCCCAACAAGCTACCGGGAAACAAAGCAATAAAACCCGTGACTGTAATTGATAAAAAGCCTAGTATGGGCACTGACTGCAAAATATCAAGTAGAGGAATGAGAACTTTTTCTGCACGCCGGTTTTTAGCAGCAATATAACCATAAATCAAGGTAAATAGCGTGGAAAAAAACAGCGCTATAAACATCCTCAAGGTTGAACGGGCAGCATAATATGGTAGGTGGTGCGGATCGAGGCTAACACTTGGTACGACCTGTGGTGGTACAAAGCTGGTTAACGCTCCAGCACCTACACGCGCAATCAGTCCCAATAAAACTAAGGTCCCAAGAATAATGGCAATATCGGCTAAGCCAAAAGGAAATCGCCGCAGTACTTCTGGAGAGGGAAAAGTCAGTTTGAGCATGGAAATTAAATGGCAATGCTTCCATCAAAAATTATGATGTAATTGCTGTGTACCTACGCAGTTAGTAGGGATGGTATTTTTTAGGCTATTTGTCTCAGAAAAATAGGCGCGATCGCTCACGCCCTGAAATTGTTTTTTTGACTTGTGCAGTAAGTCAAAATTAAGCCAGTTCCTATTCAGAAGCTGAAAAATCACCCACACTAGCGCTTTTGAGTGCAGCTGGTAAAGATTGAGAATCCCCTACATACGCTTGACCGAGATGAGAGCGCAATTTCCGCATCAAAGTACCCATCTCCAAAGCATTCATGGCATAATTCCAACCATGGTTGCTTTTCACCCCAGCCCGTTCTAAGGCTTGCTGCATGTTGTCGGTAGTCAAAATGCCAAAAATCACCGGTACACCAGTTTGAAAGGAAGCGGCGGCAATACCTTTTGCTACCTCCGAGGATACGTAATCAAAATGAGGAGTTTGTCCCCGAATCACAGCACCCAGGCAAATAATAGCATCGTAGCGACCTGAAAGTGCGAGTTGGCGAGCCACCACTGGAACTTCAAAACTCCCCGGAACCCAAACATAATCCACTTGGGAACCGTGAGGATCGATATCGACGCCGTGGCGTTTCAAGCAATCTTGACACCCCTCTAGCAGTTTGGTGGTAATCAAGTCATTGAACCTACCAATTACCAACGCCAACCGTAAAGGTTCTGTCTGAGTAAAAGTTCCCTCGAAAACTGCCATGACCGCCTCAAAATTAACTATACTCTTGCCAATATATACATTTGTTTCCCAAAAGCGACAGGAGCAAAGGAGTGCGAGAAGATTATGCTTTTTGCGTTCCTCCTCCTGTTGCTCCTGCTTTTTATATTGCTATTAACTTGCTGGAGATGGCAGCAATAACTTAAACTACAAAAAAGCTTAACGCTCCCACCAGAAACACCAAGGCGATCCAAGTTCCAGAACCTATCCACAGCAACCTTTTTGATTCATTCCAGTTTTGGGGAGTAGCAAAGGCAACAGGAACGCCAATTACCATTACAAACGACAACAGCACTAAAGCTAGTAAAGCAAGTTGGAATATAATAAACATTTTCCCTTCTCCCAAGACAGCGAAGATACTAAAGTAGAATATTTTTACAGGACAAAACGCATTGTTTTTCCTTATTGTTAAGCTAGCAGAATTTGTAACACTTTAGTCATTAGTCATTTATCCGGTATCTCCATGACGATGATTAATGACTGACGAGCACTCAGTTATGGATTTAATTTTGTGCCATACCACAGCTGATTTTGACGCTTTGGGAGCAGCAGTAGGATTAACACGCTTGCTTCCCGGAAGCAAGATTGTGCTCGCTGGCGGTGCTCACCCGGCGGTGCGGGATTTTCTTGCACTGTATCGAGATGAGTATGCCTTGATTGAAAGGCGTTCGGTAAATCCAAAGCAAATTCGTTCTTTGACGGTGGTGGATACGCAGCAGCGCGATCGCCTCGGTAAAACTGCACAATGGCTAGATTTACCCCACATAGAACAAATTGTCGTTTACGACCATCACCTCGAGCAAAAGGGCGATATCCCAGCTACCCAATTACACCTTGCACCCGTAGGAGCGATCGCTACTTTCATTGTCGAGGAATTGCAAAAACAAAATATTTCTCTTTCTCCCGCAGAAGCAACGGTGATGGCCTTGGGTATTCACGTGGATACCGGTTCTTTGACCTACAGCCACACCACACCACGAGATGCTTTGGCTTTGGCTTGGTTAATGCAGCAAAAAGCAAGCTTGTCGGTGATTGCAGAATACGCACAGCCTGGCTTGTCTTTGCAATTGCAGCAATTATTATCAGAATCTCTTGACAAACTACAGTATTTATGCATTAGAGGATACAAGCTGGCCTGGGTGAAGCTGTCCACCGATGCGTTCGTCCCGGGATTATCAACCCTGGCCTCGGAGTTGATGGAGCTAGCAGAAATAGATGTTTTGTTGTTAGCTAATGAATATCCTTTGGGAAATGATGATTGGCGGTTAACAATCATCGGGCGATCGCGCATAGCAGCTATTAATCTTAACCGCGTGTTTCAACCACTTGGCGGTGGCGGACATTCCCAAGCTACATCTTTGAATCTGCGAACAGCAAACTTCCAGGAAGTATTGGATCGACTTTTAGAAGGGATAAAAATCCAAGTTCCTCATCCACCAACCGCGCGGGATTTAATGTCCTCCCCAGTCCGCACCATTCGCCCGGAGACAACGATAGAAGAAGCACAGCGAATTTTACTGCGCTACGGACATTCTGGTTTATCTGTAGTCGACGCCCAAGGAAATTTGGTAGGTATTATTTCTCGCCGAGATATTGATATTGCCTTGCACCACAATTTCAGCCACGCGCCGGTCAAAGGCTACATGACCACCAATCTCAAAACCATTACTCCAGACACCACATTGCCAGAAATCGAATCCCTAATGGTAACCTACGATATCGGTCGCTTACCAGTGCTGGATAACGGTGAATTGGTAGGGATTGTAACGCGCACAGACGTATTGCGCGAACTGCATCAAGAAAGAAAAGGAGAAAAGAACACACCCAAGCACAGCCTTCCAGGAAAACAACAAGAACAAGTAGAAGTTCCTACCTTAGCACAACTGCGCGATCGCCTCGATCCCAAACTTTGGGAACTACTTACCAAAGCATCTTTTCAAGCCAAACAACGCGGTTGGCATTTATATTTGGTAGGGGGAGCAGTACGAGATTTGCTACTGGCAAAGGAAGCTTCCGGAACCTTGATGATTCAAGATATCGATTTAGTAGTCGATGGCTTCCATAAAGCTGCCGATGTCGGTGCTGGTGTAGAATTGGCTAAAGCACTCCAACAACTTTACCCAGCGGCACGCTTAGAAGTTCACGGTGCTTTTCAAACCGCAGCTTTACTTTGGCACAAACACCCAGAATTTGATTCTCTGTGGGTAGATATTGCCACCGCCAGAACAGAATTTTATCCCTACCCAGCAGCCAACCCAGAAGTAGAAGCCAGTTCCATTCGTCAAGATTTATACCGGCGCGACTTTACCATCAATGCCTTGGCAGTGCGGCTCACACCTCCCCATGCGGGTAAGTTACTTGATTTTTTTGGCGGTTTATTAGATTTACAAGCTAAGCAAATTCGCGTACTACACGCCAACAGCTTTATCGAAGACCCCACCCGCATTTTTCGGGGCGTGCGCTTTGCTGTACGCTTTGGATTTGAAATTGAACCGCAAACTGAAAAATATATCCGCTATGCCATCAACAGCGGCGTTTACGATCGCACTACCAAAGAAAATCATCGCGCACCCGCACTGCAAACCAGACTGAAAGCAGAATTAAAACACATTTTAGAAGCTCCTTACTGGCAAAGAGCGTTGCAGTTGCTAGGAGATTTGGGAGCTTTGCAGTGCATTCATCCTACCTTGAAGCTAGATGCAGCTTTAGTGCGGTCCTTGCGGTTACTAGAACGCTGTTTGCGCAGATTCGATCCCCAGCAAAATACCACCCTTCACTGGCAAATGCGTTTAGAAGCGATCGTGGCACACCTAGCACCAGAATATCGTGCTCAGGTCGCCAAAAATTTGCAAATGCAAGAAGATAGCATCGAACGCCTGCAAAATTTAGCTTCTGCCCAAGCTCAAGTGATAAAAACTCTACCCAACTGCCAACATCCCAGTCAAGTGGTAAAGTTGCTGCGACAGCATGATTTGGCAACGCTGATTTTAATTGCCCTAAACTGTCCGCGAGCAGTTCGAAAACAAATATGGCATTACTTGACTGTTTGGGCTAATGTTCAACCTATTCTCAATGGCAATGATTTGAAAAAATTAGGTTACAAACCAGGACCACAATATCGCCAAATATTAGATGATTTGTTAGCAGCTACTTTAGATGGAGAAATTAAAAATAAAGCCGACGCCGAAAAATTTTTGTCACAGCGTTATCCCAAGTAATTTGGGGATACAGACAATTTTTTTAGTTAGATAATTTAGTTGTATTTGTCAATGCAAAAATTTTGGCTAGCTTGCAGTAAATATTGCAGAAAAGTCTTTGTAGGAATCGAAAGCTGCTTTTTCTTGGGAAACGCTACTTGCCACTGACAACGAATTGGAAATCCCTGTACGTCTAAAATTGCCAGCTGATTTCTCACTTCTGCAATATTTAAAGTGTGCAAGGATAAAACCGAAAGACCCAAACCGTCAATCACTGCTTGTTGAATAGCTTCGTTGCTGCCAAGCTCTAAATTGATGCGCGGACAAATTCCATGCTGCTCGAAAAACCTTTGTATCACTTTACGAGTTCCGGAACCTTCTTCCCGTACAATTAAGGGTTCTTCTGCCAAGCAGTTTAAGGGTAGGTTGCGTTTGTTTGCTAAAGGATGATTCGCAGGCGCGATCGCCACCAATGGATTGTCTAAAAATGGCTTAGCTTGTACATCTTGCGTTTCTGGCGGACAACTGAGAATGTACAAATCGTCAAGGTTTTCATGCAAACGCGCCAACAGCGCTTCATGATTGGCAATCTCCAGAGAAACGCTTACGCCAGGATAAAGTTCGCAAAATGGTTTCAATAACTTGGGAATGAAATATTTTGTTGTCGTCACTGCTGCTAGTCGCAGTCGTCCTTGTTTCATTCCTTTCAAATTAACAATCGTTGTTTCTAATTTTTCTAAACATCTGAATATTTCCTGACAAGTATTTAAAACTTCTTTACCTGCTTGGGTCAGATAGACACGCTTACCTACCTGTTCAAATAAAGGCATGCCAATTACCTGGGTTAAATGCTTGATCTGCATAGACACGGTTGGCTGGGTAACGAACAATTCTTCTGCTGCACGGGTAAAGCTGTTGTGTCTGGCTGCAGCTTCAAATGCTTGCAGCTGATCGAGAGTAATAGACTTCCAGAAGGTATCCTTTTGTCTAATTTCTCTGAAAGAACTTTTCATATCGTCCGGGTGTAGGGAAGTTTGGCAACATGAATTTTGCTTAAAGTTAATATACACTACTTTAACAACATTTATGTTGCTAAAGTACAAACACCAACTCCAAGTAAAGTAAATTGTTAAATTTATGAATATGAAGTTATCTTGCAAGCAAATCCTCAAACCACAAATCGATTTGTATATTTGTATTGCCAGTACAAAAGCAGAAGCAGTAAAGCAGGCAAGCAGGTTATAATTTTTTTGCGGATAAGCGTAACAAAAATTTATGAGTAACTCTTTTGTACGAGCGTTTTTTGTAGGTAGAGCAGTAGCTGAAGTACTTTCGGAACGTTTGGAGTGCGCCCTCACTGATGCTTTGAGCGAACTTGGCAAGTTTGATGCCGAACTGAGGGAGCAAATGCGCCAGTTTACAGAAGAAGTCATGGAAAGAGCAAATAAAGCAGCTGATGCTGCCAGCAGTACTGGTATCCACACCACGACAGAAGGGCAAAGCAGTTCCGAACCTGCTGATTTGCAAGCGATGATTGACGAGTTGCGAGCAGAAATTGCTCTTTTACGAACAGAATTACAACGCTATCGCAGCAGCAAGGGACTGTAAAATATAGACCTACATAACTAGTTAGTAGCAAACAAGCAACAGCCGACAAAAATAACAACCACCAATTAGGGTTAAGAGTGTCTTTGATAGCGAGTGACTCGGTGAAGAACCAGCGGTACGCAAAGTCTATGGAACAAGGTTATACAGATAAGGCATACCGTTGGAATCGTGAAAATTATTCAAGCAGGCGGCGTTTTGTGGACATTTGGTCATTTGTATTGACCTTATTGTTCAAACTTTGGCTGTACAAAAAATCTTGGAGTTACCCCGGCGGAGTTACAGAAGCAAAGCAAGCTGCAAGACGCAGATCTCAGGCAATTTGGATTCGCAATACTCTTTTGGACCTGGGACCAACTTTTATCAAAGTCGGTCAGTTTTTTTCTACGCGCGCGGACATATTTCCTAAAGAATATGTGGAGGAGTTATCAAAGCTACAAGATAAAGTACCCGCTTTTAGTTACGAGCAGGTAGAAGCAATTATCGAGCAAGAATTAAATAAAAAAATACCTGAACTGTTCGAGAGTTTTGAGCCTGTTCCTTTAGCAGCTGCTAGTTTGGGACAAGTACACAAAGCAGTGCTGCATTCCAAAGAAGCAGTTGTTGTCAAGGTGCAACGTCCGGGTCTAAAAAAGTTATTTGAAATAGATTTAAAAATTCTCAAAGGAATTGCTCGGTACTTTCAAAACCACCCAGAATGGGGAAGGGGACGAGATTGGCTGGGAATTTACGAAGAGTGTTGTCGCATTTTGTGGGAAGAAATTGACTATCTCAACGAAGGTCGTAACGCCGACACTTTTCGCCGAAATTTCCGCGCTTGTGATTGGGTGAAAGTACCGCGAGTTTACTGGCGCTACACTTCACCGCGAGTACTAACTTTAGAATACGTACCCGGTATCAAGATTAGCCAATACGAAGCTTTAGAAGCTGCGGGTTTGGATCGCAAACAAATTGCTCGCCAAGGTGCTCAAGCTTACCTGCACCAACTACTAAACGATGGCTTTTTTCATGCCGATCCCCATCCTGGAAATATTGCCGTTAGCCCTGAAGGTGCTTTGATATTTTACGATTTTGGCATGATGGGGCGGATTCAATCTAATGTCCGGGAAGGACTGATGGAAACTTTATTTGGCATTGCTTCCAAAGATGGCGATCGCGTTGTCAAATCTCTAATCAATCTAGGCGCATTAGTACCAGTAGAAGATATGGGACCGGTACGCCGTTCCATACAGTACATGCTAGATCATTTTATGGATAAGCCTTTTGAAAACCAGTCCGTAGCCGCTATCAGTGACGATTTGTACGAGATAGCTTATAATCAGCCATTTAGATTTCCAGCTACCTTTACTTTCGTTATGCGGGCCTTCTCTACTCTAGAAGGTGTAGGCAAAGGCTTAGATCCGGAATTTAATTTTATGGAAGTTGCTAAACCATACGCCATGCAGCTTATGACCAGTATGAATGGTTCTGAGGGGAACAGCTTTTTCGATGAATTAAGTCGCCAAGCCGTTCAAGCTAGCAGTACTGCTTTGGGACTGCCACGCAGACTGGAAGATACACTAGAAAAATTAGAGCGTGGAGATTTACGTCTTCGTTTTCGGTCGATAGAAACAGAGCGTCTGTTAAGAAGACAGAGTAATATTCAGTTAGGAACAACCTACGCGCTTTTAATTGGTGCTTTTACCGTTTCTGCAACGATTTTATTCGTTAATCATTATCTGTGGCTAGCAGTTTTTATGGGTTTAATTGCAGCTGTTATCTGCTGGCTCCTGATTAGGCTGGTTATGCGCCTCGACCGTTATGACCGAATGTACTGATAGATGCAAGAGTGTATGAAACTTCATTTTACCGGTGTTACTGACCCGGGATTAATTCGTCCTACCAATCAAGATGCATACTACACTGACCCCCAAGGACGCTTTTTCATTGTTGCTGATGGGATGGGCGGTCATGCTGGAGGCGAGCAGGCCAGTCGCATTGCAACCCAAGAAATTTATAAGTACTTGCTTGAGAATTGGAATTCCTCCAAAGGTTCACCACAACTGCTACAGGAAGCTTTATTACAAGCAAACGAAGCTATTTTACAAGACCAGCACCACCATCCCGAACGCGCTGATATGGGAACAACAGCTGTTGTAGTGATGTTTCGCACTGGGGAACCTGCTTGCAGTGCTCATGTTGGCGACTCTAGGTTGTATCGTTTTCGAGACTCGCAATTAGAACAGCTCACAGAAGACCACACCTGGATCGCGCGAGCTTTAAAAATGGGTGACATCAATTCTGAAGAAGCACGCATTCATCCCTTTCGCCACGTCCTGTCTCGCTGCTTGGGACGCGAAGATTTGCATGAAGTCGAAGTACAGCAATTAGATGTTAAGCCCGGCGATCGCTTGCTTTTATGCAGTGATGGTTTAACTGAAGAACTTGCCGATGAAAAAATTGCTTCCTACCTGCAACAAAGTCCCTCCATTGAGAAAGCAGCTACTTCCTTAGTGGAAGCAGCAAAACAGCAAGGCGGACACGACAACATTACCGTTGTTATTGTCGCTATCGATTAAGCTCAAATTCTTTATTAGCAGTAAATATACTTATCGTTTTGTTCAGTTTGAGCATTTTTCCCATTTACAACTTGATAAAAATACATTTAACCTCTACTGGGTTGTACCAATGTTGAAACGCTGTGGGCAAAGATGCCATTTACGCTGACATCTGGTTTCCAAAACAAACGGAAATTCACCCCACAGACTTGAGGTTTATATCAGTAGGGTGAAAAAATCAAAACTCACCCTTCCCAAAACACTCCGGAAGACTATGGGCAAATTTGTCAAATACTTGTTATCTTTCTTAAAATAGAAGGAACAAAAATTTGACAACTGCTAGCTCCATAAAGGTGGTGTCTGGCAACACTGTCACAATTTATCGAACATTGATTGCTATTTTTTAGGAGTTAACTATGGATAAGCCAATCGAATTGACCTTGGAACAACAATTTAGTATCCGCTCTTTTGCTACTCAAGTACAGCATATGAGCCACGAACAAGCCAAGGACTTTTTGATCAAGCTCTACGAACAAATGGTAGTACGCGAAGCAACTTATAAAGAGCTTCTCAAACACCAATGGGGATTAGATGCCGACTCCTCTTGGGCCGCATGAGACCCTAGTGTCGCAGTGGGCGACCTCCTTCTCTTGCTCAGTTCCAACCAGGAGGAAAGGAGCTGGGGATGCTGGGGCGTCAAGAACTGCTATCGCCTTTGAAACTGGATAAAATTAAATTCGCCATGGCAGCAAAGTTACAGAATATAGGGTCTGATCCAGAGTCAGCCTGCTTATTGTTTTTCACCACAAAAACCCTGCACATGATATTATTGCATGCACAGTCTTTAGGATTTTTGCTGCGTTAACTAAGTCATTTATACTTCTTATAACTTTATTTTGTTACTTGCGAGTCATTTCCTTAACAATAATTAATATTAAAGCATTAGGCGGAAAGGTCGAATGATAAATCGGTATCAATTGCTTCTAATTTTGCCAAAATTTGAGGCTTGATATTTTCGTATTCAATTTTGAGCAAGTTTTTACTCAGCTGGGGTTGGCTGGGAGATGCGCAGCTACTGCTCGTTGAGAGCCAATGTTGCAATCGTTGACATTGAACAGAAGCAATAGTGGAAACTAGGGTTTTCGTGCAGTGGCCGGCCGTTTCTCGGGGAAAAAACAGCAGATAGTAGAAGCCTCTTTGTGCTAGCAGACGGGTAATTTCCTGACCGAGATTTGTTTTGAGATCGAGGTAGTAAGGTAACCATTTAGGACCGTATTGGCGGTTGTACAAAACGGTGAGCCACAGCAACATGGGATGGGGAGCAGTGATAAAAAGAAATTGGTTGTAGCGGGTACAAACAGAGCGCTTTTGAATTTCTAGTTGGGGAAGCATAATCCACAAAGCGGGAGTTAATTCTCCTCCTACGCGGATGGGGTGGGGAAAAACAATATTCGCAACAGGTTTGTTACCAGGCCAGCAAACTTTTTGGCTAATTTCACCATTAGAAAGGAAAGTGGAATGGTCGGAGCTAGTTTGTTGTTTTTGTTCAGCTTTGATGGTTGGGGGTACAACAAGAGAATTAGAAGAAGGTATAGAAATCCCTTGTACTTGGGGGTGTGAAGTGTCGAGCTGTTGTTCTAAAGATGTTAAAACCTTAAGAATTTCACCCATGTTTTGAGGGCGATCGCTTGGTGCTTTTGCCAAACAGCTCATGACCAAATTTACAATTTCCTTTGGCAGATGTAATGTGGGAGCAACTTCTGCGAAGGAACGCGGAGGTTGTTGATGATGGGTTTTATACCATGCTCCGAAAGAGTGGGCTGGTGCTACCAGGGGCATTTTTCCAGTCAGCATTTCGAACATCATTACACCCAAACTATAAATATCAGAACGATTGTCAAGTTCTTTACCATCCATTTGTTCGGGTGAAGAATAGGCTAGGGTACCCAGATAGCAATTTGTGTAATTGTTGTTTGCTTGAACTAACTTAGCAATACCAAAGTCAAGAATTTTGACTAATTCTCCAAAACTAGCATCTTGAATTACCAGGATGTTGCTAGGTTTGATATCGCGGTGGACGATCGGACAAATTTTGCCATCGATGGCAATACCTTGATGGGCGTACTGCAATCCCAAGCATATTTGCCGCACGAAATTTAAAAATCTTGGTAAACTAAGCTGCTGCTTGCGGATGATGTTGCTGAGGCTATCTCCTTGCAGATATTCCATCACGTAGAACGGGACATCATTTTCATCTACGCCGCAATCCATAACTCGGACAATGTGAATGCTTTTTTGTCCTAACAAAGCACAAGTTTTAGCTTCTGTTTCAAAGCGCTCTTGCAATCGCATTTTTTGATTTTGGACTGACAAAGCCAGAAATTTCACAGCAACAGGTACGCCTCCCAACAGAATATCCTGAGCACGGTACACCCGACCCATTGCTCCCGTACCAATTAACTGTTGAAGTTGATAGCGTTTGCTGAGCAAGCGACCTATGTTGGGGTCTGACATAGAAAATTCGACTCCAAGTCCAAAGTTCAAAAAAAAGCAGATTGTACCAATCTGAGGCTAGAGGTTGGCGCTAGTTATGTAGAGAAAAATAGTAGATTTACCCTGATAGTTTTTAGTTTGCCCACTTTTGATAGAGTTAATAAACCTTGAGTCCAGGTAATTTTGGCTATTGTGGCTTTTTGTTGTAGCTTTTTAGTTCATTGGTTGGCGCTCTATGTTAGCTTCCATGGTGCTGCTGAGATAGTGACCGGCCGTGATGCCACAAGTAAGGTAGTAGTTATCATCATTTATGCGGTGCAGAGTTTCAAAACCACTGCGGCGTTCGCGATCGCCAATTGTCCAGTAGCGCTGCACAATGGTATCTAAACCAATCCAGCCTTCTCCTTCAACTTGTCCCAAAAGATTGTGTTTTAGCAAAAAATTATACTGGCGTTTGCCTCGATCCAAACGTCCTTTGTACTGCAAGGCGATGTCTGCCAGTTCGCCGTTTGGAAATATCAATTTTGTTGCCATTGTGAACCAATTATCTCGATTCCAAGCTACCAAGGTCATACCCTTAACGGTGATGGGAATTCCGTTACGTTCCAACCAGCTTCCTTGTAGTATCCAACGTCCTGGTTCTAGTAAAAATGTATGATCCACCTTGTCACCCTGCTGTTCGCGAAGCGTGCCGGATGGCATCTGAGCGAGTATCTTTTTAGACTGCAATCTCCGGCAGAAAATAACAGTATAGCCCTTTGTGGGAATCAAGGGGGAGCTAAGGTTGGTAAATTTCTCCTAAAAGTACCTCTTGACGTGCTCCGGTTACAGACGGTAGGTTACCGGGAATATTCAGCATTCGCCAGTAGGCCAGAATTGCAAAGGCGATCGCTTCTTTGAAATCAGCGTTCAATCCGACTTCATCTGTAGTTAAAACTGGTACTGGTGCTAAAAGCTGTTGCAGGCGGTCTTTTAAATAAAGATTGCGACTTCCACCACCGCAGAGAAATACTCGTTGGGGAATTTGTGGTAAGAAGGCGCGGTAGGAGCGAACAATTGAAACTGCAGTTAGTTCTGTAAGGGTCGCCAGCAGATCTGCACAATTAAGTTGATAAACTTCAGCATCTTGAATGCACTGCTGCAAATAGTCAACTCCGAATAATTCTCGACCGGTGGATTTAGGGGGTGGAAGGCGAAAATACTCTTGCTCGAGCCATTTTTCGACCAGTGCTTCGCAGACAGTTCCGCTTGCTGCCCAAAGACCATTTTCATCGTAGCTTTTGGTATTGTTTGTTAAATACCGTACTGCTAAGTCTAGCAAACTATTGCCAGGGCCTGTATCCCAACCGCGAATTTTTTCCAACCAGTTATCCCGGCGGGCAGGTAAATACGTAACATTACTAATACCACCTATATTTTGTATACAGCGAGATTCCTGGGGATGGGCAAGCAAAGCTGCATCAACTCGGGGTACTAAAGGTGCGCCGTGTCCGCCAGCTGCAATGTCTGCGGCGCGGAAGTTACTGACGGTGGTAATACCTGTAATGTTGGCGATCGCTGCACCGCGACCGAGTTGGAGGCTATAACCGAGTTCTTTTCTTCCCGAGGGCGGGCGATGGTATACAGTTTGACCGTGGGAGCCAATGACAGCAGCTGCTTGCTGACCAATTTGAATGTTTTGTGCAGCTTGAGCAAAAGTTTGGGCGATCGCATCGTCCAATCTAGCTAATTCTGGCATGGAAATAGCTTGTCCGCTACAAATAGCAAGGATGCGTTCTCTCAAGGAAGCTGGGTAAGGATAAGTTTTTCCAGCTATTAATTCCACTTTTAAATCAAAATCTGTGCCAGAAATTTCTACCAAAGCAGCATCTATACCATCTACGGATGTACCGCTCATTAAACCGATAACACGAGTCATTTTTTTTAATTGGGGATTTTTAGCGAACTTTCCCGAGTGCTCTTGAAAGCAACAGCAGGAGGTGTTTGTTAGTTTTTTTATTCTCTTTTTTTATCGGTGGCGATGATGTGCAAGTCGACGTTTTTGAGCAATCTAACTAATTTTTGAGTTAAAGACCCTTTGAGGAGTATTTGCCAGCGCGAGCGCTGACTTTCGCCGATAATAATTTGGGTAATGCGGTATTGCACAGCTACTTCGGCGATCGCTTTGGCAATGTTGCTGCTGGTAACGCGAATAAAGGTTCCTCCAAGTTCTTTGCAAAGTTTTTCGCACATATCTATGTGCAAGCTTTCTTCTTTAGTCAAAAAACGGTCGGGATCGGCGACAAATAAAGCAAACAAAGGAGCATTCATGTAGTTAGCTAATCTAGCTCCTCGGCGCAATAACTGTAAGGAGTTAGGGTAAGTAGAAACGCACACCAAAACGCGTTCGTGAATGTTACAAGCTTCTCCATTGAGATTATTACCGCTGGCGCCAAGTTCCCTTGCTTCTTCTTCAACGTTGTCAGCAATCTTGCGCAGTGCTAATTCTCGCAAAGCAATTAAGTTACGACGTTGAAAAAAGTTATGCAGTGCTTGTTGGATTTTTTCGGGAGCATAGATTTTACCTTCCAACAATCTTTCTTGTAGAGTTTCTGGTGTGACATCTACTACTACCACCTCATCTGCTTCATCCAAAATTCTGTCGGGTACGCGTTCTCGTACTCTGATCCCAGTTATTCTTGCTACCAAGTCATTGAGGCTCTCCAAATGCTGGATATTCATTGTGGAATAGACATCAATGCCATTTTGCAAAATCATTTCTACGTCTTGGTAGCGTTTTTCGTGAAGCGATCCCGGGACATTAGTGTGTGCAAGTTCGTCAATCAATACCAGCTGGGGCGATCGCGCTAAAATCGCCTTTGTGTCCATTTCCGTCAGCGTTAGATTTCCACGCACAATTTTTTGACGGGGAATTATTTCCAGACCTTCAGCCATTTCTGCTGTTTCTTTGCGTCCGTGAGTTTCCAAAAGTCCAATGACAACATCAATTCCTTCTTCTTTGAGCGCGCGAGCTTCTTCTAGCATGCGGTAAGTTTTACCCACACCCGGGGCCATACCGATAAAAATTTTGTGTTTACCTCGCCGTGCGGGATGAATGGGAAGACTAATCGGAACTGGGGACGCGCTTGTTGGTGTATCGATGTTATTTTCGTTCGACATTTTCAGAACTATTGCCAATTACTGATTTTCTCGGCGATTAATTTCTTGAAGATCTAGTGCATAATTCAATTTCAAAATATTGACTCCTGGTTCTCCAAAAATTCCTAAAAATCGACCATCAGTATACTGTTTCACTAATGGCAATATATCTTGTCGGTGCAGGTTGCGAGCGCGAGCAACTTTTTCTAACTGCTGTTGAGCTGCTTTAACGGAAATATGGGGATCCAAACCGGAACCGGAAGTGTAAATCAGATCAGCTAAGGGTTGAATATTTTCTTCTTGAAGTTGATTGGCTTGTTCTATAATTCGGTTGAGCAATTCTGGATTGCTAGGAGCGAGGTTGCTGGCCCCAGATATACCGTTTGGCTTTCCGATTTTTCCTTGGCTGTATTTAACGGTGCTGGGACGGCCTTGGAAATAGCGATCCAAGCGGAATTGTTGACCGAGCAAAGCTGAACCGATGGGTTCTCCTTGAATATTTTGCATGATACTGCCATTTGCCTGGAATTGAAAAAAGGTTTGACCGACTCCGAAAACAATACCAGGATAAATGATTGCAGTTAAAAACCAAATCAGCACGGTAATGCGAATTGCTTTGGTAATTTCTCTGAGAACAGACATAAAAATTTTCCTTGTAGTTGTTAATTTTTACAGAAGTTAGCTGCAAATCTGCATCAGGAGAAAATTGAAAAAAGAGGAATTTCCAAATCTAGCGATCGCCCAACTCGCCTTCTCTGGAAAACCTCAATTTGCTGGTTTTATATTTTTTTACCTATGCCAACCCCACTACTGTAATTACTAAATCAATTATCTTAATACCAAAAAAAGGTACGATTATACCGCCCAAACCATAAAGGAGGATATGGCGTTGCAGCAATTGTTGGGATTCTAGGGGTCTGAACTTTACACCCTTAAGTGCAAGGGGGATCAAAGCTGGGATAATCAAAGCATCGTAGATCAGTGTTGACAGCACGGCGGAATTGGTGCTGGTTAACCTCATAATATTTAGACCTTGGAGATTGGCAGCAGTAAACAATACCGGGATGATTGCAAAATACTTAGCAAGATCGTTGGTAATGGAGAATATTGTCAGTGCAGCGCGAGTAATTAGCAATTGTTTGGCAATAGTAACTATATCAACGAATTTTGTGGGATCGGAGTCCAAGTCAACTATATCGGCTGCTTCCTTAGCTGTGGGAGTACCAGTATTCATTGCTACTCCAACATCCGCTTGCATGAGTGCGGGAGCATCGTTTGTACCGTCTCCGGTCATGGCTACGATTTTGCCTTGGGTTTGTTCCTGTTGAATAATGGCGACTTTGTCTTCTGGGGTAGCTTGGGCAATGAAATTATCTACTCCAGCTTCTTTAGCGATCGCACCGGCGGTGATATGATTGTCTCCCGTTACCATGATGGAACGCACTCCTATGCGTCGCAATTGTTCGAAGCGATCGCGCATTCCAGGTTTGACAATATCCTTCAGATAAATAACACCGTAAATTTCGTTATCCAAACAAACGGCTAGAGGTGTACCTCCCTGCTGGGAAATCATTTCGTAGACTGTATCCAATTGGGAGGAAACATGTCCGTTGCGGGAACGCACAAATCCCTTAATTGCATCTACCGCTCCCTTGCGCGCTTGTCGTCCGTTGGGCAAGTTTGTACCGCTAATTCGAGTTCTGGCTGAAAATTCAATTCCTTCAGCTTTATTGAGATCGAAATCTATTTTCGCTCCCAATTTTTGGGAAGCACGGACTATTGATTTCCCCTCCGGTGTTTCGTCAAACACACTTGCAGCCAAAGCTACGGAGGCGATTTGTTCTAGAGAGCGACCGTCGATGGGAATAAATCCCTCTGCCAGGCGATTTCCGAAGGTAATTGTACCTGTTTTATCCAAAACCAAAGTGTTAACGTCGCCACAGTTTTCTATCGCTCGTTCGGAAGTTGCAATGATATTAAATTGCGCCACTCTATCCATAGCAGCAATACCAATAGCAGCAAGCAATCCGCCAACAGTTTTGGGAAGCAATACCACCAATAAAGCTACTAAAATTGGTACGCTGACAGGACTGCCAATGTAGTTAGCAAAAGGTGGTATGGTGGCAACAACCAATAAAAATATTAAACTGAGAGCCGCCAGCAGCACCGTGAGAACAATTTCGTTTGCTGTTTTGCTGTGTTCTGTTTTTTCGACTAAAGCGATCATGCGGTCGATAAAGCCTTTACCGGGATCGGCGGTGATTCGCACAATCAATTCGTCGGAGATAATTCGTGTACCGCCAATAACGGAGCTGGAAACATCGGAACCTGTTTCTTTTAATACTGGTGCTGACTCTCCTGTAATCGCCGATTCGTCTACGCTCGCTGCACCCATAATCACTTCTCCATCGGCAGGAATGATATCACCAGCACTGAGGTAAACTGTATCGCCCCGCCGCAAACTGCTGGAGGAAACTTCTGCGATCGTTCCGTCAGAAAAAAGTTTTTTGGCGATGGTTTCTGACTTTGTGGAACGCAGTGCATCAGCTTGAGCTTTACCTCGTGCTTGTGCTAAAGCTTCGGCAAAATTGGTAAACCAAACGGTAAGGAATAAAACCAACGCCATCAAGCCATTGAGCAAGCGGGGGTTTTGACTAGAAACAGGACCAAATAATTCGGGTTCAATGGTAACTGCTAAGGTAACAAGGGTGCTCACCCAAACTAAAAACATGACTGGATTTTTAACTGCATGTTTGGGATTGAGCTTGAAAAAGGCGTCTTTGATAGCTCCAGGATAAATTCCTTTTGTATTGACTTTTGCTTTTTTGCGGGCGTAACGGCGATCGTACGGATGAAGGCGTTGGGGTTTAGGTGGTTTGGAGGTAGTTGCAACTGGATTCATATGAGTGGTTGGGTCAGTGAGTGGATGGGCAAAATGAAAGTTATGAGCGGAGGTAAAAAAGTCATGAACTAAAGTACTTACCCCTTTTCGTCAACAGTCCCCTATCCTTTAACTGCCAGTGGCAATTTTAAAGCCTTCGGCGACCGGACCTAAAACCAAAACAGGAAAGAAAGTTAGGACTGCTAAGATCAAACTGACTGCGGCGGTAACGCAAGCAAATAGCAGCGTGTCGGTTTTGAGGATAGTTGGAGTTTTGGGAACTATTTGTTTTTTGGCCATGCTGTCTGCAAGCAACAGCATGACAATAATCGGAACGTAGCGTCCTAAAAGCAAGCTGGGAATAGTGCTTAAATTCCACCACAGGGTATTGTCTTGCAAACCTTCAAACCCAGAGCCATTATTTGCACCAGCTGAGGCGTATTCGTAAACTACTTGAGAAATGCCGTGAAAAACAGGATTGCTAATACCAGACAACTGTTGGGGAAATGCTAGGGTAATGGCACTGGGAATTAAAACCACCACAGGATGAATTAACAATACAATTGCCAGCAGCAAAATTTCCCGCTTTTCAATTTTGCGGCCGAGAAATTCTGGTGTGTGTCCCGCTAACAAACTGCTTAAGAAGACAGTAAGAATTACGTATATTAATAAGTATGCAACTCCCGTTCCCTGACCGCCCCAGATAATTTGTAAAAACATATTTAGTAAGGTACAGAAACTGCCGGCGGGCATAAGAGAATCGTGCATGCCGTTAACGGCGCCAGTCATGGTGCTGGTGGTCAAAATTGCCCAAAATGCAGTTACGATCGGGCCAAAGCGCACTTCTTTTCCTTCTAAGTTAGGCTGTTCGATGCCTAAAGTAGCGTTGACAACGGTGTTGCCTTGATATTCTGCATTGGCTGTTATGCTTACTAAAATCAGAAAAATTACAAATACCATCCAAAATAGCAGCCATGCTTGTTTGGTATTTTTAGCAAAGATACCGTAGGTGTAAATTAAGGCTGCTGGAATTGCAGCCATGGCAATCATTTCGATTAGATTGGAAATGGCATTGGGATTTTCAAACGGATGAGCAGAGTTAGTGGCAAAAAAGCCTCCTCCGTTTTCACCCAATTGTTTAATCATTTCGAAGGAAGCTACCGGTCCTCTGGCGATGTATTGGGTAGCTCCTTCTAAAGTTGTGACGATCTCTGGTCCTAAAAATGTTTGCGGGACACCACAAGCAACTAATGCGATCGCTCCTGCGATCGACAAGGGTAGCAAAATTCGCGTGATTGCACGGGTAAAATCTACGTAAAAATTCCCCAGGGGTCTACCTGTTAACCCGCGGATAAAAGCAATACCTGTCGCTAACCCCGTAGCTGCGGAGGTAAACATCAAAAAGCCTAAAGCTGCGGTTTGACTAAAATAACTAACGGTGGTTTCAGGAATGTAGTGTTGTTGGTCGGTATTGGTTAAAAAGGATATTGTCGCGTGCAGCACCACATCCCATCTGGGGGCGTGTAAGTGATTGGGATTTAAAGGTAAATAACCCTGCAACTTCACAATTAAGTAGACTGCACCACCCGCAAGTAAGTTGCTCAAAAGTATGGCTCGAGCATACAGCCAACCTGTCATGTCTTGTTTTCCACGCACTCCGGAAAGTGCGTAGATAGTTTTTTCTATTGGATTGGCAATAGGGTCAAGCAGTGTTGTTTCACCCAAGAACACGCGCGCTATGTATCTTCCTAATAACGGAGTAATGGCTATTAAAATACAAAGCGTTAAGCTAATTTGTATCCATCCTTGTCCCATGTATTTTTCGCTCAACTCACTGTAGTTTTTTGTTTCTTACTGCTAACAACCGTGAAATTTAATTGAGTTGATTTTTTTACTTTTTTACCTATTTGGAATGTAATTTATCTTTAGTATTTATGCACCATATTTGCATTTTCGTTCATCTTTCCTCTCTTTGAGAGAAGCGATAATTCTTTTTATTATTTAATAACTTCTTGCCGCCGGTACAAGTATGTTTTTATACATTATTTTTGTCAAGGGATGAAACTATGTTAGGGTCGTACTAAAAGGATCAAAATTGTATTGCATATCAATTTCCTAAATTTCCTAAAAGTTAAATTAATTATTATATAGACAATGTTTAGTTATAAATTTAGTGGCAACAGCTAAAAAATAGCCGTTTTTTTCTCCGCTATGATTGCTGTAGCTAACTTGTTTGCCAGCTTTAGATCCCAAGGGAACTATGGTGCTGTTATTGGTAGGTAGAATGTCAATACATTATATTTAACGGATCCACGTCTATTGTCAAACTAACAGATGACGGACAAAGTTGACGCAGCTGCTCCCAATCTGGTAGACCAGGTAATACATCAGGGCTTAATTTTAAGAGAATTTGCCAGCGATAGCGATTTGCAAGCCGTAAAATACTAGCTGGCGCTGGTCCTAAGATTTCTAGACCATGTTGTGGTGCTAAAGCGGTTGCGACAGCATTTGCTGTTGTTTCCACTTGCGTTGCATCCAAACCGCTCAAACGCAACAAGATCAACCTTCCGTAGGGAGGATAATTCAACGCTTGGCGTTGTTGTAATTCTGTTTCAATAAAAGAATCATAATCGTGATTTCGCACCGCTGCAATTACCGGATGTTCGGGAGTGTAAGTTTGGATAATCGCCTTACCCGGATCTTCACCTCTACCAGCACGTCCAGCTACCTGAGTTAAAATTTGAAACGCCCGTTCGCTTGCACGGTAATCGGATAAATGCAAAAGTCCATCAGCAGCAACAACTCCCACCAGCGTTACCTGTGGTAAATCTAATCCTTTGGCGAGCATTTGCGTACCCACCAACAAATCTGCTTCTTGATTCGTAAATTTACTCAGTAAGGTTCGGTGCGCTCCTTTGGTGCGGGTGGTATCGCTGTCAAAACGAATAAAACGCAGCTGGGGAAATTGTCTTGTTAATTCTTGGGCAACTCGTTGCGTACCGCAACCAAAGAATTTCAGGTAAGGGGAACCGCACTCGGGACAGTGGCGGGGATGCGATCGCTTATAATTGCAGTAATGACAGCGCAGAATTTGCGGTGCGTTTTCTTCAGCGTAGTGGTACGACAACGATACATCGCAGTGGGGACACTCCAGCACGTAACCGCAATGGCGACAAGATACAAATGTACTGTGTCCCCGTCTGTGGATAAATAATATTCCCTGCTGATTGCGTTGCTTGAGTTCTTGCAAGGCTTTTTGTAAAGATTTGCTAAAGATAGAGCGGTTTCCCTGTTGGAATTCTTGTCGCATATCCACCACCTCTACAGGTGGTAAAGGACGAGAGTTAATACGTTCGGGAAGAGACAGGTAGTAAGATGAATTTTTTTGCTGTTCCTGGTGTTTAAACCTAAACCAACTTTCTACAGAGGGAGTAGCTGAACCTAAAACCAAGGGAATATTTTCTAACTGCGCGCGCCATTGAGCAACAGTGCGAGCATGGTAGGTGGGAACGGGAGAATCTTGTTTAAAGCTGCTGTCGTGTTCTTCATCTAAGATAATTAAACCCAAATTCGGTAAAGGAGCAAAAACTGCACTGCGCGTACCGATAACTACCTGGGGTTCTCCCGTTAGCATTTGTCGCCAGCTGTCGTAGCGTTCTCCGTCAGAAAGGGCGCTATGATAAACAACTACGGACGCGCGCTTGCTGTTCGGCATATTTTTTGAAAATCGCGCCCGAAAACGATCGGTAAGTTGGGGTGTCAGTCCAATTTCCGGTACCAAAACAAGAGCGGATTTTCCTTGCGCTAGTAAAGGAGCGATCGCCTGCAGGTAAACTTCTGTTTTTCCAGAACCAGTTACTCCGTGTAACAATACACTTTTGTAGCCATGCATTTCCCTGATAGTGGATAAAGCTTGCAATTGAGCTGGTGTTAGTATTTTTTTGGGTTCCTGGAATTGTGCTTGTTGTATACCTGAGGTTTCGCTTCGCAATACTTCCCGCTGTTGAATAACAATGTAGCCTTTTTGTTCTAAAGCTTTTAAAGTCGAGGGACTAGCACGGCAAATTTCTAGTAACTCACCATACCACAATTCCCCACCCCGCCTTCGCAGCACTTCTAAAATTTGTTGCTGGCGAGCAGTTAAGTTTGTTTCCCAGTTATTGCTTGTCAGCGTGACAGCTTTTTGTAGTTTTGGTCGAGCTGCTCGTGGTGGCTCTAAATAGCTTTCTACCAGCTTGTACTGCTGCAATTGTTTTACTCCCTGGTAAGCTCCTTTGACTTGTCGCTGGAGATAGGAAAAACTGTAGTCTTTGGTCGGTGAAGATAACAATAGTTCCAAAATTTGCTGTCCTGCTGGAGAAAGAAACGATTTGTAGGACCAAAAGAATTTTTCGTTTTCCGCCTTTTGCTCAACCAAGCGGATGCGACGCTGCGATCGCCCTAGCAATCCTGGCGGCAGAGCAACTCGTATTACTTGGATTAATGGAGTATAGTAGTAGGCAGCAACTCGGTTCAATAATTCCCAATAGGTAGCACGAAAAAATCCAGCGCTGACTACATCTTCTACTTCCCGAATTTTTTGGGGTGGCAAATCCTCAGGCAGCTGTGCTATCAAACGAATAGCGATACCTCCCAAAATTTGGGCCCCAAAAGGTACGCTGACAATATCTCCAGGTTTTACTTGTAACTTTTGAGGTAATCGGTACACAAATAGTCCTGGCGCTCCCGCGCAGTCCACAAGGACTTCCACCCACTGATTTTCATTTGTACTGGAGTTGTACAAGCCTCCTGGTTCAGCAACAACCAAAGGAGTTAAAGTTAGATCATTTATATACATAGTTCCTCAAATATATAGATATTTTCCTGTTGTTAGTTGCTGAATTTCTCTATTGTTTGCTCAACTATAACTACCTGTCTTCCTGCAATCAAAATGTAGTTCGCAATACTGTCATAAGACATAATACTTGATAAGTTTCCTCTTATGTATTTCCAACGAGGAACGAATATTATCTATATGCGGTAGGTAACACCCCTTTCATGTAGAGCCTATACAACTTTTGGGTTGATGGCGTCTAGAAAATAAGCTTTTCTCCCTATTGATAGATATTAATTACTCTTAGTATATGAGATCCTTTTAACCAAGCAATGCTTCGTATGCCTTGTACTGTTGGTTTGATTGCATGGGATGAAAGCCCTTAACCATCTATAACTTTACCAGCAAAAAAGTATAAATAGTAAAATACCTTGGGAAAATATATGAAAACTATAAATATTTAGCAGATTCTGGGGATATGTTTTATATTTGTTAAGTTTAAGCAATTTTGATTGAGGGGGTTTGACATATTTTGTAATTAAGAAAAAGATGAAAATATATGGATTGCCGAACTAAATCATGAAAATTGGAATAGTAGTTGCGGTTTTTGTGAGGAAGTGTATCCAACTACCATCCACAGATCAAAAATAGGGTTGCTAGCATTTTGCCAGCCCTAGCAAACAAGCTAGCTCCCTGTGGTGACAATCTAAGAAAGATTGAAGTTCGGGACAAATTCCAATTAATAGCAGAAGCATTTTTTTGCTATCAGACAGGTGCATTTTTCACATACAAATATAAAAACGAGCAAGTATTTGAGAGCAGCTGTCACTAACAACTTATGTACTAAACCAAGCAACAATCCCTACAGGAAGCTATGAATATTGCTGAATTGGGAACAATGGCAATGATACAAAACACTGCCGATCACGAAGAACCAACTTTGGAAAATTTACAAGCAGTGATAGAAGAACAATCCCCCCTGGTGGAGGAAAACTTAGACAATTTCGAAGAAATTGATGGCCGGGAAGGGGATGAGATGGCAGCAGCACGCCCTTCGGGATACAATAAAACCGAGTACGACGATGCTGTCGGTGCTTTTTTTAAAGAAATGGCCCGCTATCCGCTGCTTAAACCAGATGAAGAAGTGGAGCTGGCGCGGCGAGTGCGGTTTTTAGAAGAAGTGAATGAATTGCAAGCTTCCTTGCGAAAAAAACTAGGACAGCAGCCAACTAAGGAAAACATAGCAGCAGATTTAGGAATTACAGAAAAACAATTAGAACATCGTTTATATCAAGGTCGGGTAGCGAAACGCAAAATGATTCGCTCCAACCTGCGCTTGGTTGTTTCCATCGCCAAACGATATCTAAACAGGGGAGTACCTTTTTTGGATTTAATTCAAGAAGGAGCGATGGGTTTAAACCGCGCTACAGAAAAGTTTGACCCAGACAAGGGATATAAATTTTCTACCTATGCTTATTGGTGGATCAGACAAGCTATTACAAGGGCGATCGCTAATGACGCGCGTACTATTCGCCTACCAATTCACATAGTCGAAAAACTCAACAAATTAAAAAAAGCTCAAAGAGAACTAAAGCAAAGGTTAGGTCGCAATCCCAACGAAGCAGAAATGGCCCAAGCGTTGGAAATTCCAGCACAGCAACTGCGCCAGCTGCAACAATTGCGACGCCAAGCGCTTTCCCTCAACCACCGCGTTGGTAAAGAAGAAGATACGGAATTAATGGACCTGCTGGAGGATGAAGACAATCTCTCTCCAGAAGCAAAAATGAACGAAAGTATGATGCGCCAAGAAATTTGGGAAGTATTGGGCGACGTACTCACTCCCCGGGAAAAAGATGTTATCTCTCTCCGGTACGGCTTAACAACCAGCGAACCCTGTACTCTTGAAGAAGTGGGTAACATGTTTAACCTTTCCCGCGAACGAGTACGGCAAATTCAAAGCAAGGCGATGCGAAAACTACGCCGTCCCCATATAGCCAAACGCTTGAAAGGATGGCTAGCCTAGTAATGCCATCCGGCATGCTTCGCGAACAGAAGTCAAAAGTCAAAATCACTTCAGTTACTGTTGACTGGTAAAACACACTCCAGAGAAAATGAACTATTGACTGTTGACTTATGTACTAATGACACTGAATGGCAATTTCCAATTGCGTTTTGCCCGGCCTAGCGACTGCGACACCCTGTTTGCTTTGATCGCAGCGCTAGCAGAATACGAGAAATTATCTGATGCCGTAACCGGAAATGCTTCTGCCCTCAAGGAGCACTTGTTTGGTTCCACAAGATATGCTGAAGTCATAGTAGCAGAACACACAGGGCAGATTATCGGATTTGCTCTATTTTTTCATAATTATTCAACCTTTTTAACAAAGCCAGGAATTTATATAGAAGATATATTTGTTTTACCAGAATACCGCCGCCAAGGAGTTGGCAAAGCTATGCTGCAAAAAGTTGCCCAAATAGCCGTAGAAAGAAATTGCGGACGCCTAGAATGGAGTGTTTTGGATTGGAACGAACCAGCCATGCAATTCTATCTTAGTATGGGAGCGTCTATCTTAAATGAGTGGCGAATTTGTCGCGTGACAGAAAAGAACATCACAAATTTAGCCCAACTGCAACAGCAAGAAAATTAGTAAAGAATTTTCACGAACTTTGACAGCTTGTCTTTTGACGCCAAAAAGGTGCAAATCTAAAAATTAGAAATGACATGGGAGTGTATATGCCTTAATTACTTCAGAGAAGAGAACACAAGATGAAAAAGATTTTTGTAGTACTGTTGCTGAGCCTGGTAATTTTTACCTTGAATTTTAGTTATCCAGCTTTAGCTGCAGACCTTGCTAACGGTGCTAAAGTTTTTAATGCTAATTGTGCTTCTTGTCACGTTGGTGGTAAGAACCTAGTCCAACCAGATAAAAGTTTAAAAAAAAGTGCTCTAGATAAATATGGAATGTATTCACTAGATGCAATAATTGCTCAGGTAACCAACGGTAAAAATGCCATGCCAGTCTTTAAGGGACGTTTGAAACCAAGTCAAATTGAAGATGTAGCAGCATACGTGCTCGAAAGGGCTGAGCAAGATTGGAAGTAAGGTAGAAATGTAGTAGGTAGTAGTTGGACGATAACTATTATCTACTAATTAGTTATTACAAATAAAATGCTATTTTCTGTCAGCAATTAACTGAGAGAAGAAGATCTGTTTTGATATCAACTTTCCATCATGAATTGCTGCTATAGATATATTTTAAACTTAATTTTTGTTGTTATATTTATCTATTTTTCCCCTACACCTGCTGTTGCTTATTCGCCTTCGATACCTGCTTCCCCAGTTTCAATAGATAACTTTTTTCTGTTAGGGGTAGAGAAAATGCGAAATGGCAAATATCAAGAAGCAATCCAAGATTTTCAGCAAGCGATCGCCAACAAAAAAGATTTTGTCGCTGCTTATAGCAATCGCTGTCTTGCGGAAGTGGAAATACAAGATTACCAAAGCGCGATCGCCGACTGCACCCAAGCAATTAACTTAGCACCTCACACCAGCACTGAAGCTTATATCAACCGTGGATTGGCCTACTACAGACAAGACAATTATCCAGCAGCGATCGCCGATTACAATCAAGCGATCGCCCTCAAACCCTATAATTTTCGTGCTTACTATAACCGAGGTATAGCCAACGCTTCCATCGGCAATTACCAGCAGGCAATTGCTGATTATAATTTAGCCTTAAGTCAAATACCCCCAGGATTGAATTTTTTAGTTGCTGATATTTACAACGACCGAGGGTTAGCACGCTTGCAACTACAAAATCCGCAAGCGGCCATGCTCGATTTTGATAAAGCAATTCGTTTGCATCCTCTGGACGAGAGAGCTTTTTTCAACCGGGGTTGTGCTTGTGCTCTTCAAGAAAATTATACAGGTGCAGTACGTGATTTTACTGAAGCGACGCGGCTTGCTCCCGGGGATGGGGATGCTTATATTAACAGGGGAATAGCTTTATATCACCTTGGTTACGAACAAAGAGCGATCGCCGATTTGCAAAAAGCAGCGGCATTATTTAACTATCAAGGTAAAAAAATAGCTTACCAAAAAACATTATCTCTAATCAAGTTTGTGCAAAAACAAATGTCATCTCATATTAACATTGCGCTTATCAAAATAAAGTACGACAGCTTGTCTTTTGACAGTAGTTTTTATTAACCATAAAAATATCACTGGGTATTTTTAAAAACAGTGATAACAAGTGAACAATTGTCTGTTTCCGCTTTCATTAACTGTCACAAATCTATTGGTAATCTGTCCAATTTTAGCCGTTTCTAGCAAAGAAATTCCTTATTTAAGTGAAATCGAATTACCTGCTACGAATGCTCAATTACTAACTCCACATCCTGCAGAACCGCAAATTGAGCCAGCAATTCCCAACAATGCAGATATAGAAATAGAAGTAATAGGCGAAAAAGATACTCTACCTTTATCCACTCCTATTTACATCATTGACAAAGAAGAAATTGAAAAGCAAGGCTCTACTAACGTCGCTGATATATTGAAAAAAATGCCTGGATTTGCCATCAATGATGTCGGTCACGGAGCAGATATTCATACAGGTACGTACTATCGAGGAGCCTCGATCAATCAATCTATATTCCTCATTAATGGAAGACCGATCAATACTAATGTTAATACCTACCACGGTACAATCGATTTAAACAGTATTCCTGTAGAAGCGATTGAACGAGTTGAGCTGTACAGCGGCGTAGCTTCAATTTTGTATGGTTCGTCAACTTTTGGCGGAGTTGTAAACATAATTACTAAAGCAGGTAGTACCGAGCCTAGATTTAATGCTGCTGTAGAATTTGGATCGTTAAATTTCAACAACGAGCAAGCAAGCTATGCTAGTTCTCTAGGAACCGTTAGGTATCATTTGAGCTTGGAAAGAAGCTTTATCGACAACCGTTACAAAGTTCCTAAAAAAGCAGCCAATCGCGATGCTAAAGGCTATCTATTTAATGCAGACACTGCTATCAGTACCTACTTTGGTAGTCTTTCTTTTGATTTAGATACAAAAAATACCCTTAACCTAGACATTACTAAACTCAGCAGTCGTCGGGGTTTGGTATATTTTGGTTTTCCTCTGCAACGGGACAGACTCAATCATGATGGATTGAATATTGGTCTGTCTTGGAAAACTTTACTGGGTAACAGTGATGATTCTGTTCTCACCACGACCGTAGGTTATAACCAAGATTACTTCAATACCTACGGTCCCAGCGGTCAATTTTATCGTACGGGTACCTTAGATACGCAGCTACTATCAACAAGGATAGAACATCAATGGCAATTGACGCCCAAAAATAAATTACGCTGGGGTTTAGATTTACAAAATACCGAGTTAAACGGTGATGTTTTCAGTACAGTTCCCAATCGTAGAACCTTCAATGAAACAGAAAACCGCAGTTTATTCAATACAGGATTATTTGCTGTTAATACTTGGAATGTAACCGATGCTTTGCAACTAGATTTTGGATTGAGACAAAACTTTGATAGTAAGTTCGGTAACTATCTCAATCCCGCTGTAGGAGCACGCTACAGCATATCGCCAAGTTTGGTGGTGCGGGGAAGTTGGATAACAGGACAGCGCAATCCAGGATTGGATCAATTGTATGTTTACGATACCGTACACGGATGGTTGCCCAATCCTGATTTAAAGCCAGAAACCGGTTCCTCCTGGACTGCGGGAGTGGATGTTAATTTTTCAAAGAATTTCCTCGGGCAATTTACTTACTTTGGCAGTAGCTTAAATAATCGTTTGGGAATAAGCAACGGTAGGTGGACAAATATCGGACTTGTAGATACCATGGGCTTGGAAGTAGCGCTGCGGTGGAAAATTACTTCTAATTGGTCTAGTTTTGTTAATTACACTTACACCGATTCCCAAATCAAAACTGGTCCAGAAAAAGGCCTGCAGTTAAGCATGATTCCCTATTCTGTTGCCCAAGCTGGTATTAGTTATACTAGTGGAGGTTGGCAAGCTAATTTGTACGCCACCTACAACAGCGGTGCTCGCAGAGCTTTTTTTATCAATCCTGGTGAAAAGATTACCGATTTTGTACCGCCATTTTTTAATCTAGATTTTAGCGCCCGCATTCCTATCTTTCCTAGTTTGGCAATTACAATTTATTTGGAGAATTTGTTAGATGAACAATACGAGCGAGTAAATCGTATTTATAGTCCTGGATTTACTTTTCGTATTGGTTTAACCTCGAATTTGTAAAAATGAAATCCTCAATGGAAATGAAAGCCAAGATTGAAAACGGTGTACTTTTTATTGCTCGTCAAGATGTTCCAGAGTTTAAAAAAGGTGGTTATGCAGTGAGGAACAGTTATTTTTGGGCGCTGCGTTCAATTGCAGGACGAGCATCCAGACATGGTGATTGGGAATACGAAGCAGAAGTTTGGCTTGCTTTGTCGAGAATGCTAATGGCTTTTAGCAGGTCAGGGTATTTGGGTTTTCGAGAAACCGTGCTGGAGTTTCCCTGTGCTCAAAAAATCCCAGAACTGCTGCAAGGTGTGTCAACTTGGGAGTGATACCAAGTAAAATTGTTTATGGACTTTGTGTTAGTACAACTAAAGGAAACAAGAAATTATTTTTGGATTGTGCGATTCCCAAAAAGTGCCCATCTTCAGTATAAACTCGCCAAAGTTGGGAAGAATTACTTTGATAGGTGATTCGTTGGCCTTGGCACCATTTTTTAGCGTCTGTAGTGTTGACATGAACAGCTTGTAAATGCTGTAGAGGTGTGTCGGGGGGAAGAAGTTGAAAATTTCCAGCTTGCAGCTGCGCTTCTAGTTCGGTAAAAGTAAGGCTGTTGAAGAGTGAAAAGCCACTGCTTGCAGTACGTTGCAAAGCAGCTAGAGTACCACCGGTTTCTAACAGGGTACCTAGATCGCGAGCGATCGCTCTTATGTATGTACCAGCACTACAAGCTATGGCTAAATCTACTTCCGGAAAGTCTCCTTCTCGCCAGTCTAAAATTTCTATTTTGAATACTTCCACCGTTCGCGCTGGCGCTTTTACGGTTTTACCTTGACGCGCTAGTTGGTAAAGACGTTTTCCCCCGATTTGAACGGCGCTGTAAGTTGGTGGAATTTGTTCTATTTTACCTTGGAATTGTTGCAGGGCGGTTTTGACAGCTGCTAAAGTTAAGTGCTTGGCTGTCTTTTGGGTGATAACTTCCCCTTGCAAATCATCAGTTGTAGTACGTACCCCCAGCTTAACAGTTGCTCGGTAAGCTTTATTTTCTGGTAAAAATTGTAAAAGGCGAGTTGCTTTTCCCACAGCAAGTGGTAGTACACCTGTAGCTGCCGGATCTAAAGTACCAGCATGTCCTATCTGCTTCAGGCCTAAGAATTTTCGCATCTTAGCCACACAATCGTGGGAAGTCCAGCCAAACGGCTTGTTAAGGTTCACAAAGCCTTGCACGGTCTGAGCGAAGTACGAACTGAGGTGTTTCAGTTTTAAAGAGTATAGCAAAGGGAGGTTGAAGATGGCTGGAGTTAAAAAGTTATATCAGCATAAAGGGTACTAACAAAAAAGCACTTAGAATTTAACTGTAGTGGAAAGAACTGTTTTCGTTACAATCTCCATGGCTTGTCAGCAGGAGAAAAAATCAAATCATGGATAGCGATCGCGAAGTTTGCCGGATGGCATTTCACCCCTATACTTGACCTTAAGAAAATCGATATCATAATAAAAGTCGATAAAACTTAAAACTTGTTTATCAATGCTGATTTCTTCCTCTGGCTTGTCCAAGGTCAAAGACTCAGTAAGAGAAAGGATTTTCTTCGGTAACGAACCAACTGCCGAACTAATTGCCATTCTTACCGTTTATTTTGTCCAAGGTATTTTAGGGTTGGCGCGTTTAGCCGTCAGTTTTTTTCTCAAAGATGAACTGAGGTTAAATCCAGCTCAGGTTTCAGCACTGTTGGGCATTGTCGCTTTACCTTGGATTATTAAGCCACTGTTTGGTTTTATTTCCGATGGCTTTCCTATCTTCGGCTATCGACGGCGTCCGTACCTGGTATTATCAGGAATACTGGGAACACTTTCCTGGATCGCCCTCGCAACCATTGTTCGCACTCCTTTGGCAGCAACTTTAGCGATCGCTGTTGGCTCTCTATCTGTGGCCATCAGCGACGTTATAGTAGACTCGTTAGTTGTAGAAAGAGCCAGAGGAGAATCCCAAGCTACAGCAGGTTCCCTGCAATCTTTATGCTGGGGCGCCTCCGCTTTTGGCAGTTTAATCACCGCTTACTTTAGCGGTCTGCTTTTAGAGCATTTCAGCAATCGTACCGTATTTTGGATTACTGCTTGTTTTCCCCTGATTGTTTCCTTAGTAGCATGGCTAATTGCCGAATCCCCAGTACCTCAAGATGATAGCAAAAGTTATAAAACCAATTTTCGCAATATAAAATACCAATTTAAGCAACTGCGTCAAGCCGTTACTCAAAAAGCAATTTGGCTACCAACAGCCTTTCTTTTTATTTGGCAAGCTACCCCAACTGCTGAATCGGCCTTTTTCTTCTTTACTACCAACGAACTACACTTTGAACCAGAATTTCTGGGACGAGTACGCTTGGTAACAAGCATCGCTTCCTTAGTAGGTATCTGGATATTTCAACGTTTTCTCAAAACAGTTCCCTTCCGCGTCATCTTCGGTTGGAGTACTGTTATTTCAGCAGCTTTAGGAATGACAATGTTGCTGTTGGTTACCCACACCAACCGTGCTTTGGGTATTGATGACCGCTGGTTTAGCTTGGGCGACAGTCTCATTCTTACAGTTATGGGACAAATTGCCTATATGCCAGTATTGGTATTAGCAGCAAGACTTTGTCCCTCAGGAGTGGAAGCAACATTATTTGCTCTTTTAATGTCAGTTACTAACCTAGCAGGACTGGTCTCCTACGAGTTAGGCGCAGGACTAATGCATTTGCTGGGAATCACCGAAACCAACTTTGACCATCTTTGGCTTTTAGTGGTCATCACTAACCTTAGCACCTTGTTACCACTTCCATTCCTAAACTGGTTACCTGCTGCAGATTCCCAAACTGAAATACCAAAGAATCTATCACCAGCCTCGTTACAAGAGCAACAAGAAACTTTTTTACCCGATTTTGTACCAGAATTGATGCTACCGCGAGAACTGGAATCAGAAACAGTTGATTAGCATAATTCACCACCAAGCTAGCTATCTTTTGACAAGCAACCAACATTTTTAAAGCCTGCAGTAGCGCTGGAGCCAAGACAGCGAGCGCTACTCTTAGCTGCTAAAAAATCTGGAAAAATAATATTTCCAACTAGAGAATTTGATATGCCAACTCAAGAAGCTCAAAAACACGCTTTTGTTGCTCCGGTAAAATCTTACGATCTCAATGAATGGCAAAGAGGATATGAATCTCTCAAACAAGAATTTGATTATTGGATAGATGATGTAGAAGGACAAATTCCACCAGAACTAAACGGTACCTTGTTTAGAAACGGTCCCGGTTTATTAGATATTAACGGACAACGCATCCATCACCCCTTTGACGGAGACGGAATGATTGTCCGCGTCACCTTCCAAAACGGTCGCGCTCACTTTTGCAATCGCTTTGTTCGCACCACCGGATATTTAGAAGAACAACAAGCAGGAAAAATTCTTTACCGTGGTGTTTTTGGAACGAAAAAACCAGGTGGTTGGCTGAATAATGCCTTTGATTTTAAACTCAAAAATATCGCCAACACAAATGTTATTTACTGGGGAAATAAACTTTTAGCTCTTTGGGAAGCAGCTGAACCTTATCGCCTCAATCCTTACACGTTAGAAACTTTGGGTCAAGAATACTTCGACGGCATTTTGTCAGAAGGTGAAGCTTTTGGCGCCCATCCCCGCTTCGATCCTCATAGTAAATTAGATGGCGGTGCTCCTTGCTTGATCAACTTTTCCATTAAGCCAGGACTATCCACAACCATTACCATCTTCGAACTCAGCCCGGCTGGTAAAGTTGTGAGAAAGCATGCTTGTACTGTTCCGGGATTTGCCTTTATTCACGACTTTGCTATTACTCCTAATTACTGTATCTTATTTCAAAATCCTGTCACTTTTAATCCCATACCTTTTGTACTGGGAATGCGCGGTGCAGCAGAATGTATTAAGTTTCAATCCCAGCGACCAACTCGGATTATCATCATTCCCCGCCAACCTAAACAAAAACAAATAAAAATTCTAGAAACTTACTGTGGTTTTGTCTTTCACCACGCCAATGCTTTTGAACAAGATAGGGAAATTATTATTGACTCTATTTGCTACAAATCATTACCAGAAGTAGAACCGGAAAGCGATTTCCGAAAAGTTAATTTTGATGCTCTCGATCCCGGACAAATATGGCGGTTTCATCTCAACCTCCAAAACCATACTGTACAACAACAATTACTCGAAAGCCGTCATTGTGAATTCCCCAACCTACATCCTCAAAAAGTAGGACACTCATATCGCTACATCTACGTCGCTGCAGCTAGTGCTTCCCACGGGAGTGCTCCATTGCAAGCCTTTTTAAAAATTGATTTACACTCAGGAAAACAACAATTTTGGAGTGCAGCACCCCACGGTTTTGTCGGCGAACCCGTGTTTGTACCCCGTAGCAATGCTCAACAAGAAGATGATGGTTGGATTTTGGCTTTAGTTTACGATGGTGCTAACCATCGCAGCGATGTAGTGATTTTGGATGCACGCGAGCTTCATCAAGGACCAATAGCAAGACTGCATCTCAAGCATCACATTCCCTATGGTTTGCACGGTAACTTTACGTCTGAAGTGTTTTTACCGAGGAATTAGTGTAGGTTAAATTACCTCAACCAAAGGAATTTTCACCTGCAGATAATCCTTCTTGATTCTAAAGTAAGTTAATAGTGGGGGGATTTTGACTTTATTATCTGCAAAGGTGAGTAATAAAAAAGGAACACAGACCAAAAGAATGTTTTTATCTGTGTTCAGCTCGCTGTGTGTATCTCTGGTTGTTTCTATCTTACTATCTTTGCAATGAGTAAAAAAGCTACAGCTGGAAAATTTTGTAACAAAAACTACAAAAATTATACTTTTTGCAAAAATAAAGTATAGGCTAGGCGTAAATCCGGTTGGCAATGGCGCGATTGGAGAACGCTTTATGGTTTCAACATCTCTACAACCGTTGGAGACTCCCTCTCCAGCATATATTTGTCCATTCGATCAAGCTTGTAGTTATCTGGAAGCAGCAGCGCGAGAACTAAAACTAGATATAGGTTTATTAGAAATTCTCAGTCGTCCGCGAAAGGTAATTACAGTGTCTGTCCCTGTAAAGCGCGATAACGGAGAAATACAGGTTTTGGCAGGACATCGAGTACAGCACTGTGATGTTTTAGGACCGTATAAAGGTGGTATTCGTTACCATCCAGCCGTTACTCTACGGGAAGTTTCGGCGTTGGCAATGCTGATGACTTGGAAATGCGCGCTTTTAGGTATTCCTTACGGTGGTGCAAAAGGAGGTATTGCCATAGACCCCAAAAGTTACAGTTTGGGAGAACTAGAAAGAATTACGCGGCGTTATACAAGCGAATTAATAGATAATATCGGTCCATCAGTTGACATTCCTGCACCGGATGTGGGTACTTCAGCTCGGGAAATGGCGTGGATGATGGACACTTACTCGGTAAATGTCGGCCATGCGGTACCGGGAGTTGTGACTGGTAAACCTCTTTCCATCGGTGGTTCGCGGGGGCGGGAAATGGCAACCGGACGCGGGACAATGATAATTGTTCGGGAGGCGCTAGCAGAACTGGGGCGATCGCTAGAAGGAACCACAGTAGCTATCCAAGGTTTTGGTAATGTTGGTGGTGCAGCTGCTTTATTACTGCATCAAGCTGGAGCAAAAGTAGTGGCTGTTTCTAGCAGTGCTGGAGGAGTTTATTCGGAAGTCGGTCTTGATATTCCGGCCTTGAAGGCTTATGCTACTAAGAATCGGGGAAGTGTAGTTGGTTTCCCACAAGGGTTGGCAATTAGCAATGCAGAATTACTAACGATACCTTGTGATGTTTTGATACCTGCTGCTTTGGAGAATCAAATTACCAAAGAAAATGCAGATCGGGTGCAAGCAAAAATAGTAGCAGAAGCGGCTAACGGTCCGACGACTCTGGAGGCGAGTCAAGCATTGGAAGCGCGGGGTGTAACGGTACTACCGGATATATTGACCAATGCTGGTGGTGTGGTGGTGAGTTACCTTGAGTGGGTACAGGGACTTTCCTATCTATTTTGGGACGAGGAAAGGGTAAATCGGGAATTGGAAAACTTGATGGTACAAGCATACAAGCAAGTAATTCACCATGCTAAGACGCGGCAGATGAGTCTGAGATTAGCAGCTTATACTTTGGGTGTAGGTCGTGTTGCTCAGGCGCTGCTAGACAGAGGTTTATATCCTTAATGCAGCATCAAATTACTATTTTTGCACTTAAATGTACTTGTAATTTTTGACTTTTGTTACCAGGTCGAACCTGGTAACTTAGACTGGCGCAAAAACACGATCGCCTTGCAGACTTTTAGTTTAGCCCCTTGAGTATTGCTAACCTCGAGGTTTTGTTCCCTAAGCGCAAACCAAACTCAGTATCGGCTAAAAGACTTAAAATGACGATAGGTACGCTACTGGAGCTTCCCCAAGGAGTATCTTTCGTGCAGCCAGATTTAATCGGGTTGGAAATTACAAAAGGAGAATTGAGGAGACTGACAAAAATCAATCCCAACGATGTGTTCCGACCTTCTGCGCTCAAAAATCAAAAGCAGCGTAGACGCGCGAAGCGCGGCTTCTTGTTGAGATGGCAATTTTTCATCAAAGAAGTAAGAGAAACGCTGCTGTTGAGTTTAATTATTGCCGGAGTTTTATATGCGTTAGTTATTTTGCCAACAATTGGTTCTGCTATTTTTTTGGGAGTTGGTTTGTTAATTGCAATATCTATTGCAGTGATTGTCGGACGCTTGTTTTGGCGGCAGCTTGCCTACCCGAACACGCTAAAAATGCTTTTAGATGCAGTCGATAAATATCATACCATTATTCAAGCAGTAGATAATTGCGACCAGCAATCTGAAATGAATCTACCTGGTAGAGAAACAGCGATCGCAGCACTGCAAATGTTGAGAGAAGATTTAGTAAGGGCTTTAAAAATCGAGCGAATATCACGAGAACGTAAAAAGCTATCTGCTGACTATCAAGAGTTATTTGTGAATAATTTAGCTAACCTGCAAGCTTTAGAAGTAAATGCTCCCAAAGGCGCATACAATTCGTTTTGCCAACAATTGTTGCAGATTGACCTGGAGGTGCAATCCTTGGTAAGAAAGTTACAGTCGCCCGGTTAACAATCAAGATGACCGCTAAACCAAAAGTAATTGTTCTGGATGACGATCCTACCGGTTCTCAAACAGTCCACAGCTGTTTGCTATTATTGCGCTGGGATGTAGATACTTTACGCCTGGGATTGCAGGATGACTCCCCTATTTTTTTTATACTGACCAATACCAGAGCGCTACCTGCAGAAGCTGCTGCATCAATTACCAGGGAAGTTTGTCAAAATTTAAAAATTGCTTTAGCTTTAGAACAAATCCAGGATTTTCTCATTGTTAGCCGCTCTGACTCGACTTTGCGCGGCCATTATCCCGTTGAAACCGATGCGATCGCCCAAGAACTAGGCCCGTTTGATGCTCATTTTCTCATTCCCGCCTTTTTGGAAGGAGGACGAATCACCCTCAACAGTACCCACTATTTAATTGTTGACGGTGTACCTACCCCAGTTCACGAAACCGAGTTTGCTCGTGATTCGGTCTTTGGCTACCACCACAGCTATTTACCGCTGTATGTAGAAGAAAAAACAAAAGGCAAGATCAAAGCTGACTGTGTAGAAAGATTTTTACTTGCAGATGTTCGCGCTGGTAGTTTGCAACGCTTGCTGCAACTTCGCGACAACCAATGCTGCGTCGTCGATGCACAAACCCAAGCAGATCTTAATAATTTCGCTCAAGATGTACTTGCAGCTAGCAAGCAGGGCCAAAAACGCTTTTTGTTTCGCACTGCTGCTAGTTTTCTCACAGCTTTAGCAAATTTACCTCCCCAACCAATTGCTCCGGAAAATATGGCAAAGTACGTACGCGGTGGTAAACCAGGCGCAATAATTGTTGGTTCCCACGTTCAAAAAACAACTCAGCAGCTGGAAATGCTATTGCAGTTGGAAAGTACGCAAGGAATTGAGATTGACGTGAGGCAATTGTTGGATCGAACTGATAGATCTGCTACAGTACTAACCGATATTCTTATCAAGGTCCGCAAAGCCTATAACGCTGGAAAAACACCAGTAGTTTATACTAGCCGCCAGGAGCTGATTTTTGAGGATGTCAAAACACGTTTGCAGTTCGGCAGCAAAGTTTCAAGTTTGTTGATGAACGTTGTCCGAGGTTTGCCTTCTGATATAGGATTTTTAATCAGTAAAGGTGGTATCACCTCCAATGATGTCTTGAGTACTGGTCTAGCCTTGACTTGGGCGCGATTGCTCGGCCAAGTTTTACCTGGTTGTTCGATCGTGCAGACCCCAAAAAACCATCCCCAATTTCCAAATTTACCAGTGGTGCTGTTTCCAGGAAACGTTGGTGATGCTACCGCATTGGCAACTATTTACCAAAGATTGAGTAACAAGACCGGGTAATAATTTGCAACTTTTTCCCACCCAATTACAAAAACAGATACTTTAATATTGGTAATTGCTCCATTTCCCTCTTTTGGCTGGTGCTGCATGAATTCTGATGCTGCGATCCCCAATCAAAAAGCAAATTCTGCTGGTTTTGAGATAGAATCAACTTTTCCTCAAACCGATGTCGGTGGGGATTCTACCGCAATACAAAGCGAGACAGATTCTGTCCTTCCAGAAGCAGAATTAAATTCAGTCATTGTTTATCTAAAGTCAATTTCTAGGTCTACTGATTTAGAGTTTAAGGATGTGGTGGCGGATGTACAGTCGCCTGTGGTTTCTAATACAAGCTCTCATTCCTCACTTTTCGATTTAGATTTACCTGAGTTACCTTTATCAGAAAAGACGCTGGACAAAATCCAAATTCAAATTAAAACAGAGGAGGGAAGGATTGTATTAATTTTACCTGCAGAATCCCAACTACCTGCGTGTGAAAGTAACTGGAGCCAAATGTGGCAACAATTCAAGTTACAACTCAACAGTAGCGATCGCCTCATGGTAAAAGCAAACACTCCCGTACATTTGGTCGCGGGCGATCGCCTCTTGGATACCAGACAGCTGCAAGAACTTGCCCACATTCTCGGCGAAATGCACATGCAGCTCAAATCCCTTTCTACCAGTCGTCGACAAACCGCGATCGCTGCTGCTACTATGGGCTATTCTGTCGAGCAAGTTGGACGGGAAAACATTCTCCATTTTCAGTCCCAACAGACCAAATCATCTCCCACAGAGGCCCTTTATTTAGAAAAAACAGTGCGTTCGGGAATGGAAATTCGTCATTCTGGTAGCGTTATTATCTTGGGGGATCTCAATCCAGGAGGTACCGTCATTGCAGATGGAGATATTCTCGTGTGGGGTCGTCTTCGCGGTATTGCTCACGCTGGTGCTGCAGGTAACCGCAAGTGTTTGATTATGGCATTACAAATGGAGCCAACCCAGCTGCGGATCGCAGATGCTGTCGCCAGAGCACCAGAAAAATCACTGATGCAGTTTTATCCGGAAGTGGCTTATGTCACACCACAAGGGATTCGCATCGCCAGGGCTATTGATTTTTCTAAAAGCCAACTCAATAAGATCAATCAACAGCCTTATGGTTCTATTGTTAAATAAATTTACAAAAACCTCACTAATCGCATTCTAACACCATGACCCGAATTATTGTTATTACCTCTGGCAAAGGAGGGGTGGGTAAAACCACCTGTTCGGCAAATCTAGGCATGGCATTAGCTAAAATGGGACGGCAAGTAGCATTAGTAGATGCCGATTTTGGCCTGAGAAATTTAGATTTGCTCTTAGGACTAGAAAATCGCATTGTTTACACAGCGGTAGAAGTACTAGCCAGGGAGTGTCGCCTCGAACAAGCATTAGTAAAAGATAAACGACAACCAAATTTGGTGCTTTTACCCGCGGCCCAAAACCGCACCAAAGACGCAGTTAGTCCCGATCAAATCAAGTTATTGGTAAACGCACTAGCGCAAAAGTACCAATACGTGATCATTGATAGTCCCGCAGGTATCGAAATGGGATTTAAAAACGCGATCGCCCCTGCCAAAGAAGCATTAGTTGTCACTACACCAGAAATTGCTTCTGTACGAGACGCCGATCGCGTTGTTGGTTTGCTGGAAGCGCAAGGAATCAAGCGCATTCATTTAATCATCAATCGTATCAAACCGGCAATGGTACGGGCTAATGATATGATGTCTGTTCAAGATGTTCAAGAACTCTTGGCTATTCCTTTGATTGGAGTGATTCCTGACGACGAGCGGGTAATTGTCTCCACCAATCGCGGTGAACCTTTGGTACTATCAGAAAACCCCTGTATAGCTGCTACCGCTTTTGAGAACATTGCTCGCAGATTGGAAGGAGAAGCAGTCGACTTTATTGAAATTGAAGCCTACCAAGACAATATATTTAGCCGTCTCCGCAGAATTTTGTGGACAAAAATCATTTAACTTTCTTCGTCTGTGCATAACAAGCAGCAATGATTCTTGAACTTCTAGAAAAACTTTTTTTTCGCACTACCGACACCAGTCGCAATCAGGTGAAGCGTCGCCTGCAATTGGTAATCGCTCACGATCGCGCTGACTTAAGTCCTCAAATTGTAGAAAAAATGCGGCAAGAAATTTTAGACATTGTCTGTCGCTACGTGGAAATTGAAACAGAGGGCTTAGAATTCTCTTTAGAAAGCAACCAACGCACTACCGCTTTAATAGCTAACGTACCTATACGTCGGGTCAAGGAAGCTGCAGGACATATAGATATCAAAGACAACAGCGGTAGTTTAACTGAGAATTTTTGATTCCAGTCAGTTTTCTAAAAACAATAATCCCGTTGCCGGCTTAACCACAACGGGATAGTAGTGTAAAATTTTTGCTTTGGCTTGAGCTAGCGATAAGCAATGGGTGGATTTGCCCAAACTTGTGTAATTTTTTTGCCAAAAGTCACGGGGCGGTCTATTTCTGCTGCAATCACAGTTTCACCATTCTGAGAAACTGCAAACACAGGCCAGTTCTCTTCGCCCAATTCTCCAGCACGAAACAATACGTTATCTGGTTGAGTTTGACTCCAACCTAAAAGCACTGCAATCTTTTCGTGTCCGTTGCGGTCGTAAGCAGGAGTGACAGTATTAGTACTGTTGTTTTGTCGGTCCCAAATCACCGCACGATCGGTCGCATCAGAGGTATTGAATACCGCTTCAAATTTGCGCGCTAAAAAGCGTTCACCCCTCTCCGACCAGCTGACGGGAACTAACACACCAATAGTTCCTTCCCTATTAGGATCGTCCGAGTCAGCTTTAGCCTTTAGCAAAGTATCCATGTTGCGAGAAGTGGAATACACCACCCGCAATTTCCCGGTTTGTCTATCCTCTAAAAACAAAACACTACTAACACGACTGTTGTAAAGTTCTGGTTTTACCTCTAGCTGCACGCGGCTGTAGACAGCGTATCTCCCATCGGGAGAAACTAAAGGTATGCTTCGGTAATAACTCACTCCCGACCCACTCTTGGAACTAATAGCTTGATGAGTTTTCATAATCCAATTCCAAGGAATGGGATAGGAACTACCTATGGGATCTTGCTGGGATTCCTCACTTTCGTCCAGCTGCTCCCCAACAGTTTCCTTTGGTTGGGAAAATTGAGGTTGGGATTCCTTGGTTATAGGTAAAACTTTGGGTACCTCGGGTGAATCAGCAGCTACAGCTAAAGTCGATGGGTAACTATTTTCCTGTGGAGAAGATTTGAGTTTAGCAGTTTTTATTTTCTGCAATAAATTTAATTGGCTAGCTGAAAGTTCCTTTTTATTACCTTCAGATACTTCTTTTACTGGCGCTAATTCCACTTTAGCTGCTAACAATTGCTCAGCTGGTATTTGTACTGTTTGTTGAGCATTATCTTCCACTGACGCAGACTCAATTCCGTCTGTTTGCACCGCTGGCGGTTTGTTTGCAGCAGCTTGAGACATCAGATCAAAACTAGATTTGTCTGTCCAAGATTTGGTTTCAGCTACCTTTGATAATGATTCTTGATGAGTTGAATTTACTACTTCCGCATCAGTTATGGGAATAGATACAGGGTCTAACTCATTTTTTATATAAGTATTTTTAGCTATTTGTGATTGTGCTGGAGTAGAGTTACTGGAAGCAGCTACTAGGGGTGCAATCAGCATTACAAAAGCAATGTACCTTGAGAATGGTTGGGCGCGAAACCATCCTGACAGTAAAAGATGTTTAAGCATGTTTTGATTCTCTAAAAGGTGGTTGCCGTGTAAGGAGTGATGTCAATGCAGAATTTGATTAATATGTATAACAATAAACTCACAAATTTCGCTAGGGGATATTTCCCTTTTTGCGCTGCTGGGAACCATTGTATGACAAACTACAATTTACCTCCCATTTTTTCATAGAAATTACCAAGATAACAAGTTAGGAACTACATCTCCAAAGAAATTCGCAAAACTTTATACTACTGAAACAATATCCTTAACCCAATATTTCACCTGGGTTTTTGTCAGCAGTATAAATTAATTATCCGACAGTAACACGCAGGCATTGCCTGTATATTTTTTACTATCAGCAAGTAAAAAATCCGTGACGAGATCGGGGGATATTACTCAGTTATTTGGTAAAGTCACTGAATAACCATACCAACTCAAAAGCTCGCAGTCAATAATTTAGCGAAGGTTACAATTTTTGCGAGAACTTCAGCAAAGGTTGCTATTTTTTCTCAAAATATAAAAACTGTAATAATTTTCCCAACGCTAAACCAACTGCTTTCAGTTCAAGGCAAAGATCCAAGTTTGCTTATAAGCAATGCAATTATTATTGGAGAAAAATCCAACTACCCAATTATAGCCGCATTCAGTTTTGAGGTTGTAATTTTTCACAAAAAAGAACCTTGCTGCCAACCTTAAAATATTGTTAAACAACTTTAGTCGCAAAAAATTTTGGTGCGCGCACTACAAGCGCTGTAGGTTAGAGATTGCTAACTAATGTATTGTTTAACTATTTATGAAAGTCGTTTTCTTTGGTACTCCCGAATTTGCAGTTCCGACTTTAGAAAAATTGCTGCATCACCCAAAGTTCGAAGTATTAGCAGTGATTACTCAACCAGATAAACGTCGCGGACGGGGAAACGAACTAATACCTTCACCGATCAAAACTATCGCCACAGCTTACAACTTACCCGTATGGCAACCCCAACGAGTTAAAAAAGATGCAGAAACTCTAAGCAGACTGCGAGCAACAGGTGCGGATGTATTTGTGGTTGTTGCTTACGGTCAAATTCTCTCTCCAGAAATTTTGGATATGCCTAAATTGGGTTGTATCAACGTACATGGTTCGATTTTACCCAAGTACAGAGGTGCAGCTCCGATTCAGTGGTGTTTGTATAACGGGGAAAAGGAAACAGGCATTACCACAATGTTAATGGATGCGGGGATGGATACCGGAGCTATTCTTTTGCAAGCGACCACAAATATCGGCTTGATGGATAACGCTCAAGATGTAGCTCAAAAGTTGGCTGTTATGGGGGCAGATTTATTAGTAGAAACTTTACTCAAGTTAGAATGTGGAGAAATTCAGCCCATTGCGCAACAAGATTCAGAAGCTAGTTATGCGCCTTTGATTAAAAAAGAAGATTACGTTCTGGATTGGTCGAAAAGTGCTATTCAATTACACAATCAAATCAGGGGCTTTTATCCTCACTGCGTGACCTTTTTTCGCAATCAACCGCTAAAAATTAGTGCTTCCGCTCCCCTTGGTTCTGCTTGCTGGCAACAACTCCCACCAGACATTCAAAAGATGGCACAAAAACTACCGGATTTATCAATGCCAGCAGGTAAAGTTGGAGAAGTAGTAAGCATTGCCAAGGGAATGGGGGCGATCGTCCAGACTGGAGAGGGATTGTTGCTGTTACGAGAAGTTCAGCTACCTGGAAAACGTCCCTTGGGGGGCTGGGATTTTGTTAACGGTGCAAGAATTTCCGTAGGAGAAGTGTTCGAAAGTTCCTAAGTTTTAGCTGCAAATTCTTCATAGAAGCGACAAGTTTCACAAGGACCGTCTGGGTTTACTGCACAGCGAATAATCTCTGAATGAGCGTTGTAGCGACAGTTTGCATCGCCGATGACCCAACGTCCGTCAATCCAAGTTTTCTCATCTGGTCGTTTAGCAGACTGCACGTACAAGGCTACTTTGTGCAAACGATAGCGCCCGGCTTGAAATTGGTAACGGTGACTGCGTTCTAAAACAGCGTAGGTTTTTCCTTCCAGGTCGAGATAGTTGCCTGGTTGTGGTATCCAGTCAAGTTTTACGCTACCGAGGGATCGCCTTGGGTGCGTCAGAATTACCTCTGTTGGTAAAGAATCTGGCTCCATAAGCTTTTGTAATCTCATTTACATTATTTTAGGATGGTAGCGCACTTGTTTGGATTATCCTATGGAGTTTATGTTGTAGTTAAACATTTACTAATGTTTTGTAAAAAAAAGTAAAAGCTCGTGTTAATGGTTGGGGTAAGCTGCATCTAGAGAATGAAAACCTAGTTCAGGGATAGGTGTCTGCAAAATCCTTAATGAATTTGCAGGACAAGTTGTTTTGATTTTCGTTTTTTGGGTTTCGATTTCAGTAACAATTTGTGAAAATAATCTTCTCTGTGGCGCGTGGCGAAGGGGAAAAAGTGTTTTGATATTATTGGCAATATCAATAGTGATAGTTACTGGACCTTGATAGTTTTGGTCTAGGATAACATTGGCGCTATTTGCTATCGTTATTCAATTTTTTTAGTTTGGTGATTTACAGTCATCAGAAACTGCGATCGCCCGTTCTTCGGAAAAACTTATCCGAACTTCAGCAACTCAGGAACTGGTGGCATATTGGCAATTATTTTTAGTCTGTACGCCAAAAATTTTATCCTTATTGGTGCTGCCATCGTGGCAAAGTTAATAAGTGGTATGTTGTCTATTTTCATATAGATACAATTTTCTACTCGAGGTAGCATTCCACAGTAGTTATGCAAATTAACTGGCAAACAGCCAAAACTTACGAAGACATCCTTTATCACAAAGCTGATGGCATTGCTAAAATTACCATCAATCGCCCGCACAAACGCAATGCCTTTCGTCCTCAAACTATTTTTGAACTTTACGAAGCTTTTTGCGATGCCCGTGAAGACACTAGTATAGGCGTTGTATTGCTTACAGGTGCCGGCCCCCATACTGATGGCAAATATGCTTTTTGTGCTGGTGGCGACCAAAGCGTGCGCGGAAAAGCTGGTTATTTGGATGACAAGGGAATTCCCCGGTTGAACGTGCTGGATCTGCAACGCTTGATTCGCTCGCTACCAAAAGTAGTAATTGCTTTGGTTGCTGGATACGCTATCGGTGGCGGTCACGTTCTTCACTTAATTTGCGATCTGACAATTGCTGCTGATAATGCCATTTTTGGACAAACAGGACCAAAAGTGGGTAGTTTTGATGGTGGTTTTGGTGCAAGTTATCTTGCTCGCATTGTCGGACAAAAAAAGGCGCGAGAAATTTGGTTTCTCTGTCGTCAGTACAACGCTCAACAGGCCCTAGAAATGGGTTTGGTTAATTGCGTGGTACCAGTAGAACAATTGGAAGCAGAAGGTATTCGCTGGGCCAAAGAAGTTCTGGAAAAAAGCCCGATCGCCATTCGTTGTTTAAAAGCAGCATTTAATGCTGACTGCGATGGACAAGCTGGTTTGCAAGAACTTGCTGGTAATGCCACTTTACTTTATTACATGACAGAGGAAGGAGCAGAGGGCAAACAGGCATTTTTGGAAAAACGTCCGCCTAACTTTCGCCAATATCCTTGGTTGCCTTAAAATTGCAAAAATCGCTCTTGAGACCCAGGAGCGATTTTTAATTTAGACCGAGAAAAATTAGTTTGAGTAATGACCAGCAACTTGCTTGTGCTGCTCGTCTTTCTCCATTGCCAAATCTGAAAATTTATTTATCAATACACTTTGTCTTTCCTATACCCAAATGTAGATGAAATTCACCTAGATTGGGTATTTACAACAACTGAGACTGGTAACTAAATTTGTGAAGCAGTTAGCTTCAGGATTTCTCTACAGAAGCAATAACAGATTTGTTTGAATCTGCAGCGATCGCTGGTGTAGCATCTGGTAAATTCCAAACATCTTCCAAACTTTCCCAGGAAGGAGCAAACGGTGGAAGCGACAAACAGCAGGCTTTCCAATTTGCTTGGACTGGCGCTCCTAGCTGTTGGCAGATTCCACCACGTCTACCTTCGGGTTGATAATAACGACAATACCTGCACGCAGAAGTCAAATTTTTAATATTTTTCATAATATAGTGCCTGGGAGGGCTAATTTACATATCTAATTTTGCATATAGATATAAATACTGTTGAGAGCCGAAAAGCATATTTTTATATGGCTTGTGGCGATCCCGAAGAAATAGTTTGCTTTAGAATATTTTTAGCTTTGTGTTATATTTGTCAATTCTTTTGTTAACAATACGATACACGTATCTGGAGTGCTTGACTATGCTTGTTTTCAACTCAAATAAATTAGGGATCAAGGCTAAAAAGCTAGTTTTTGATTATTTTACTTTTTCAATTTAGCAACAGAATATCCGCGAAATTAGAAAGCTATTTGTATATCTTGCCATAATGCCCAGAAAAAAAACGTAGTCTACGTAACTGGGAAGAGATAATAAAGTTTCTATCTTCAGGTAGAAGAATGCAGTTAAAAAATTGGGGTGGAAAAGATTTGCTCGCTCTAGAAAATTGGCTAGCACACTTGCATCTTATGCCCAGGCTAGCTGCAAGTGCAAAAAAGTTGCAAGACCGATTTCTAGGCGGTCATTTGTGGCGGTAGTTCTTGTTTTCAAAGTTGCAGCAGCCCTGAAATTTTGGCAGTGAAAAATCAAACCACGACGGTTGTAGCACATACAACCTTTTGCAGTCAAAATCTCTGGGAAAATTGTTTAGCAGCACACAAATAACACATTCCCCAGCGTTGCAATTCGCCTGCAGGTGCACGACAGTGGCAAAGAGGACAAAGGGGGAAGCGGTGCGATCGCTGTTGTACGCTTTTTGCCCAATTTGCAAAAGCTGTGCGAACATTGGGAAAAGAGGATGGACGATGGCCAGGCGTGCTGGTTTTGTCTTGACCTGCGTAACTGGGATGTTCGCAAATAGATGGTTGTTGCTGTTGGTTGTCAATTTTGGGAGTAGAGTACCAACTCGCGGTGGAAAAGCGAATATCTGATAAAGGAGCAGGTAAAATAGCATTCAGCTTGGCAAGTAGCTGTTGGCGTTCAAAGGTTAAATTTTGAGCCCAAGCAGCACTGGAAGTTGCTACGTACAGGACGTTGCGCTTTATGAACAGCGGCCGGGTATGGGCGGCGATCGCGACTCCGACAATTTCCGGCCAGCATGGCAGCAAGCGTGCCAATGGTTGCTCTGGCAATTTTGCTTGTACTTCTAAGGTAGCTAAAATATCTTTAACTGATTTCCAGGACATCTGGGCATGGCCGTGTCAAAATAACAACTGGGTTATAAAATAGCTTGATGCCAATTTTCGCTAGCATTGGAACAAAGTCTTTTCAGATATCAATTATCAATTAAACCATTGGCAAGCGGCGATCGGCTTTTTGATTATGGTTTTTAGCTGGACGCTCTCAAACTTTGAGATTCCAGCAGATTGAGTTTTGAGTTCGAGGCAGATAGGCTATGAGTAAAAACCACCTGGAACATTTGGGTGCAAAGTCGTCTAAAACCCCCAGCTTGAAGCCAGCTTTAGCAGCAGCACTGGCCAGTTTAGAAGTACAGCTAGACCAAGAATTGGCTCGATATCGGCGGATGCGACTGGCTGCGCATAAAACACTCAATCAATCCCGCTGGCGCGGTTCTACAAGCTACCAACCCCAAAAGATAGCAAAAGCTGCTCCACAAACTATTACAGAAGGTAGTCAGGAATTTTCCTTACCACAGGTACCAACCACGGAGTCGCCTGCATCTAATGTTGTACCGGACACTCGTGAGGAAGCACTCAACCACGTTAAGGAAAACTTTCCCAAGCAGCACGCTCTGAAAATATCCTCTTGTCCTCCAGAAGATACAACGCCAAGTTCTGCCAAGCTTGTACCTGCAGTAATAGAGGAACGCAACAAAACTGAAGACCTCGTTACAGCAAATACCGTTTCCCAACCACCAGATGACTATTTGGAATCCTCAGAAGCCTTGTTGCGAAGTTTAACTTTAGAGCAATCTCAACAAACCAAGCGCAGCAACGCTGCTGATAGTTTGCTATCCCCTCTGGGTATTGGCTCGATGGCGTTGTTGCTGATGTCTAGCTTGATGCTTGGTTATGTGGTGTTTAATCCCAAAAATTTACCGCAGTTTAGTTTCCAAAAGTTTCTCCGCTATAATTCCCATTCAAAAACTCAAACAGCTAATAACACAAACAAAACACAATCACAGCCTTTACTTACACCCATACCAAAGTATCCTAATTTGGCTGCTAGCGAATTTCCGGAAGTAAAGAACCCCAACGATGTGGTTGGTCTGACGCCGGCTACTAAACCAAATTCCCTTCCAACACCTGCTGTTGTTCCTACTACCCCAAATTCTACACTAACGCCGCAACCCCAACTAACATCAACACCCAGTCCCGTTCTCCTTACTTTGCAATCTCCAGCGGTGTCGCCAACAACGGCTGCACCACTGCAGCTATCTCCTTCCCCGACTGCTACACCCACATCTTCTACATCACCAACTGTCACTTTAGAAAATATAGACGATCCGCAAATTAAACCCTCGGCGGATGGTTTTTATCATATCATCGCAGATAATCAAGGAGAGACCTTTGCCAAAGCAAGGCAGGTGGTTCCCGATGCTTATCTATCCCCAGAGAAGAAATTTATATATCTAGGAGCGTTGAAAACAAAACAGCAGGTGAAAAGACAGCTGCAATTGTTAGAAGAAAAAGGAATTAAAGCTAGGGTACAACAGCCTTAACAGGTGAACAATTAAGATACCATGAGGTAAACAACTCATGCTTGGCTGCTGCTGGCAACAAAAAACAAGGGAGGACCGACATGGGACTGATTGACCGTATCGGGCGGGCAATTATTGCAAATATAAACCATTTCATGAGAGCAGCGGAAGACCCGGAAAAAGTTTTGGAAAAAACCGTGATGGAAATGCAGGACGATCTGGTGCAATTGCGACAAGCGGTAGCAGCGGCGATCGCTAGTCAAAAACGTACCGAACGACAAGCCGCTCAAGCTGTGTCTGCGGCTGAAGAATGGTACCGTCGCGCCCAAATGGCTTTGCAGCAAGGAAACGAACCTCTAGCACGCCAAGCCTTGACCAAACGCCGCGCCTACCAAGAAACTGCTGCTGCTCTTGGCGCCCAGCTTCAGGAACACGGCGGTATTGTCTCCAGACTCAAGAAAGACATGCAAGCTCTGGAGGTGAAAATTACGGAATTGAGAACCAAAAAAGATATGTATATAGCCCGAGCTCGCTCTGCTGAAGCTAGCGTGCGAATGCGAGAACTGCTAGATGGAGTTTCCAGTCAAAGCAGCTTGAATGCTTTCGAGCGCATGGAAGACAAAGTTTTAAAACTTGAAGCCCAAAAAGAAGCTATTGCCGTTAGCGGTACCGATGAGTTAGAAAAGTATTTTACCGCCCTAGAATCTGATGTTGATAAGGACTTGGCGCAAATGAAAGCACAAATTCCCGACAGCAGAAAAAATACAATCAACTAAAGCTTGACGCACAAGTAAAAATAGGGTTAAAGGCAATTTTTTTAAGCATATCTTAAGGATGAATAATTTGTGCGTTAAAGGACTCAAACGGTTCGAAAAGTTTAAATTTAAACAAGTAGGTATTAAACAATAAAAAAGCAAGCGCCAAAATTGTAAAAGGAAAAACAAAGTTATGGGATTATTTGATCGCATCAGACGAGTAATCAGCGCTAACCTCAACGACATGGTCAGCAAAGCTGAAGATCCTGAAAAAATGCTGGAACAAGCCATTCTCGAAATGCAGGAAGACTTGGTGCAACTACGTCAGGGTGTTGCCCAGGCGATCGCTGCTCAAAAACGCACT
>Ga0272448_1000179_pt1 | contig 95770 bp, 100 predicted proteins | sample YNPCB0191_FD_202220 | JGI IMG/M metagenome (GOLD analysis project Ga0272448, IMG submission 202220) | Hot spring sediment microbial communities from Yellowstone National Park, WY, United States - YNP-CB-019-1 | ecosystem: Environmental > Aquatic > Thermal springs > Hot (42-90C) > Sediment... | reverse complement strand
CAAGTTCAACCGTAACGATAGGATCATTTACCAGAAGAGCTGCGGCATGAGCGATATTCATTGTGCTATGTCAGGAAACACAGATTTCTGGCTGGCCGTCCGAGCCTTCCAGTCGGAAATGGACGCCAGCTCAGACAATTCACCCGATCATCCGGCTGACCCCTACAAAAGGTTATATAGTTTCATAGGCGATCTAGCTTCATACCAATGGGTATGAATGTTTAGGAGGACTATGGAGCGATTCTCCGCTGGATGTCAATCGATTGGATACATGAGTTCCAGTATAAAATATGGATAATTTATAAGGTCAGATCGCAGGCTCGTATCATTGAGATCAACCGCATGTGAGATTCAGAATCCGTGAGTAATTATGCCACTGGAGAGCGATTCCTTACAAACTATTCTATGAATCGAGCCCACTACCTAAGGTTAGATTAATATGCGGAATGATATGCGGAATGCTGCGGTAAAATATGGTATGATGAATATGAGACCATTATGGATGTTTTATCTGATGATGCTTTGTATTTTTTGTGCACAATCATCAGCTCAGAGCTCTTACACGGATTCGCTGGCAGGAGATCTGCTCTATTCAGATGAATTCTCAGATCCATCAAGCGGATGGCCACGGGTGACCACAGAGGGCTACAGGATGGACTACATGAATGGCATGTACCACATCTACGTCAACACCACCTATACAGTAAAAAATGCCAAGGTACCTGTGGGAACTGAATTCAGCGATTTCGTGCTTGAGACGACTGCATACGTGGTGGACGCGTCTAAGTATAGCGAGTTCGGGCTGAATCTCAGGAGAGATGCGGAGAGCGGCGATTTCTACAGGCTTGTGCTGAACACCGATCACAAGTTCGCCTTCTTCAAACATAAAAATGACTCTTGGACGGATCTCATACCCTGGACGAGGTCAGATGCATTGGATTCGAATGCGAACAAAATAAAGGTGGTGGCATCCGGAGAGGAGTTCACAATATACATAAACGACCGCTTGGTTGGAAGCTGCAAGGACGGCAGCATCCGCTCTGGAGTCATAGATATCTTCGGCGAGACACAGGATGAATCGCCGGTGCATGTCGCATTCGATTATCTGAAGATCTGGTCCATCAGGGGCGTATCAGAAGGTCAGGCACCAGCAAGCAGAAACATCCTGACGGTTGGTGTGGGTAAGCAGTACTCGCGGATCCAGGACGCCATAAATGCCTCCACCGAGGGAGACACGATCGAGGTCAGCCCCGGCACGTACAGGGAGAACATCTTCGTCGACAAAAAGCTCACGATACACGGCATCGGTATGCCTGTGATAGATGCAGGCAGGCTTGGTGATGGCATCACAATATCTGCGGATGGCGTCACTATTGAGGGCCTGAGCGTGATCAACGCGAGGGGCGGCTTTCTCGGATACTCCGGAATGATGGTATACTCCAGCAGCAACGTCATAAGAAACAACAGCATAAAGCTATGCGATAAGGGAATTGAGCTGTACGATTCAGGCAGCAACCTGATCGAGGCAAATATCATAGAGGAAAACGATGACAATGGGATATACCTCCTGAGCGGATGCAATGAGAACACGATCCGCGGAAACAGAATATCGAGAAACGGCGGCGATGGAATACATGTTTATGAGTCCAATCGGAACCTGATATTCAACAATCTGATCACAGATAACATCGGTGATGATGCATACGATGATTACAATGCCACAGAGCTCGGTACAGGCGACGCCAACAGATGGGATGATGGATCTAGAGGCAACTACTACAGCGATAATCCCTGCATCGACTCGAACCGCGATGGAATCTGCGACTCTCCGTATAGCATTCCAGGCGGTGATGGAGTTGACAGATACCCGCTTGCATCGCCTTTGATTCCTGAGGAGCGCCCGCCAGAAAGGCCACTGGAGGGAACTGGATCTGCCACACTTTCAGGCAGCCAGTCCGGGTCTGTCTCCCTTGGCGGTGCTGTCGTTGATATACCCGCCGGATCCATTCCGCCCAACGAGGATGGCACTCCTGGGACGATGGTCATCAGCATAGAGAAGACAGATATGAGACCCGAGCTACCGGAAGGCCTCTCTCCAGTCGGAGAGGTGTATCAGCTCGGGCCTGAGGGTACGGTATTCGAAAGACCGGTGCAGATCACCCTGAGGATACCGGAGGGGGTTGATCCGAACACGATCATAGGAGTGACGACCTTCAACGCTACCTCTGGAAGATGGGAGCTGATACCAGGCACAGTCGATCCAGAGGGGAGAACTGTGACGATATTCACGGATCACTTCTCCCCCTACGCTCTGGTCAGCGGTGCTGATGAATGGATGAGAAGAAATGGCGGATGGATCGAAGTGATCAATGCGCATCGCTACAACAGCCCGCCGTACTACAGCCCCTGTGCCGGCGAAGAGCGCTGCAGAGTTCTTCCGACGCACACAGAGCACGGCATATGCATACAGAATGTCGTCTTCAACGATCCATCTGTGGCGGTCTCCTGGACCCCTCCGAGCAACTGGCTGATACTGGCATTTGACGTTCCGTCTGGAAGCACGAGAAGCGAGACCAGAGAGCGCTTCTGGGTGCCTGCAGGTACGTACACGCTGACCGAGTTTCTGTTCGTATCAGAGGTGAACCCAGGAGATCCGATGTACGTTCCGTGCTGCCATGCTGTATCAAAGCCGACAAAGGTATACCAGATAGATCCGGGGGAGACGCTGCGGTTCGATCATCTCTCTGAAGAAAGCATGGACAGGAGCAGATGCGTTCCTGGAGGATATCCGTGCAGGTCAGCTGTTGCCACCTCTGCCAGGAGTGGCAGGACCACATCGGTCCACACAGGAGACGTCCAGGTCACACTGACGTGGTATGCGAACGCAGACATCGATCTCTACGTGGAGGATCCGAATGGGGACGTGGTATACTACAGCAACCCCCAGGTTCCGTCAGGAGGCCAGCTCGACCGCGACAACATGTGCTCCAACTTCGAGATGGGCAAGCCGGAGAACATATTCTGGCCGACTGGCAGCGCGCCGCCTGGCGTTTACAAGGTCCGAGTCAATTACTACAGCGACTGTGAGGACGTCGGTCCGGTCAGATGGACTGTGCGCACAGTGGTCGGCGGGAACGTGAAGACATACACGGGAGTTCTGAATGAGGTGGGCGAGACACAGGAGGTCACTACATTCGAGATCCGATAGCACCGCCCTCACGGGCGGGGCCATTCTCTTGGATCAGTTATTTTTTTAGATCGACACCCTGAATACCAGGTCTCCCACATATCCAGAAATTGCATGAGAAGATCGATCGCAGAGATAGACGAGCGAATACGCAGGGGTGAGGCGACGGTGCTCACCGCTGAGGAGGTGAGGGATCTCGTGGACGGTGGCGCGGTCGGCGAGCTCCGGGATGTCGATGTTGTCACAACCGCCACCAGAGCTGTGATGAGTGGGACGTATGCTGTCCTCTCATTCAAGATCGCAGAGAGGGATTCGTTCACTCGCGCTGTGGATGCCAGAATCAATGGCGTTCCCGCATATGTGGGACCATGCCCTAACGAGCGTCTGGGGCATCTCGACCTCATGGTCTTCGGGACCGCACACCGGGACGGGAGGTACGGGGGAGGTCATCTCTTCAGAGACCTTGTTGCTGGAAGAAGCGTTTGTGTTGATGTTGAGACCTCAGATGGGCGCCAGATATCGAGAGATATCACCCTCGATGAGATGCCGCATGCCAGGATCTTCGGCACGAGGCACGCTTTCATGAACTACTCCGCGTTCGTGAACAGGGGGAGAGATGCTCTGAGCACTATATTCCATGCGATCCCGTTTCCCCCGGCCATGAGCGGTGCCTCTTTCTCAGGATGTGGCTCTCTGAATCCGCTCAAGAACGACCCGCACCTAGAGACTATAGGCGTCGGAACGCGCGTTCTCATAAACGGGGCTGAGGGCTTCGTTATCGGGACTGGAACAAGAAGCACTCATGAGAGGCCGAATCTAGCCGGATTCGCTGACATGCATCAGATGATCCCGGAGTTCATGGGCGGATTCGTGACATCTGCAGGTCCGGAGTGCATAACCTCCTGGGCTGTGCCGGTTCCTGTTCTGAGCACCTCAGTCTTTGATGCTGTTGTGCGTCCCGAGGAGTCCATCCCGATGCCAGTGATGGACGTAAGCACGCGATCCGCATTATGGATTGCGGATTACGCCCAGGTCTGGCGGGATGTGGATCTCGCTGTTCGTGCAAGATCAGACTCATGCAAGGACTGCACGAGTTGCATCGCAGAGATGAGCTGCCCGATGGGCGCAATTAAAAGACCGCTGCGCATAGACAGGAGCTTGTGCTTCAACTGCGGCCTCTGCTCGGTGCTCTGCCCGGATGTCTTCCATGCGCGGATGGGCACAATAAGATCGCCTGATGGTCTCAATATTCCCGTGACTTTAAGACAGTCAGACCGCCTCCGCGCCGCCAAGCTCGCGGGGATCCTCAAAAAGAGGATACTCGATGGGAGCTTCAGGATCTCCGCATGCGTGGAGAGGCTCTCTCCATGAACCTGCTCAGGATCTCCTCAGGGGATAGAGGAACCACAGGGACGTCTGCATTCCCTGGCTCCACGATGGCCACAACCACACCGCTCCCTGAGAGGCTCATCCTGAGCTCTTCTTCGCTGGAGACAACCCTCACGTACCTCACACCCGCCCCTCGGGCGACTGCGGCCAGATCTGTACATCTGGAGGTGCATGTCGGCTGGCATCCTGTGGAACCGTACACACGGTTATCGAGCACGACGAGAAGATAATTGGATGGCGCAAAGCTCGCGATGGTCGCAAGCGTGCCGAGGTTCATGAGCACGGAGCCATCTCCGTCGATTGCCATAACCCTCCTCTCCGGAAGCGCCAGCGAGAGTCCCAAAGCTATGGAGGAGGCCAGACCCATCGATCCGAGCATGTAGAAGTTCTCCGGCCTGTCTCTGACATAGAAAAGCTCCCTGCTCGGATATCCCAGATTGCAGACGATGAGAGCATTCGATGCATCAGCCATCTCTGCGATGATCGCTATTGCATCTATTCTCTTCATGTGACCTCCTGGAAGGCATGGACAACTCCGGTCCTCAGGACTGAGCGGCTGCCCTCCACTCCCAGAACTGTATATCGAGGAGGATTGCGACAGGATGTCGCTCGCTCACCGCAAGGCTCCAGGCGGCCTCTATCATCTCCTCTGCATCATTCGGTCGCGGCCTGAAGAACGTGATCCCCATAGCGTTCAGCAGAGGCTCTGTCAGCCTCCCCATGGGGATCTGGCCCACAAGCCGCTCTCCCTGAGTCCCGCGATGGCTTATCACCATAAGAAGCGGTATCCCGTAGAGCATGTTCAGGGATGCCAGGGCATTTATGCTGTTTCCAAGACCTGAGTTCTGCATCGCAATCGCCGGGCTCCTGCCGCCCATGTATGCGCCAGCGCATATCCCGATGCCCTCCTCCTCTCTCGTGACAGGTATGTGCATTATATCCGGATCAGATGAGATGAGGCATAGAAGCTCCTGGAGGTTCACACATGGAACTGAGGCGACGATATCTATGCCTGCACTTTTTAAACCCCTGTAGACCAGCTCGCTTGGTCTGAGATCGGTGAGCATGATTCTTGACTCGTTTCAGTCCGTGATTGTAGCGCTGATGTTGAGCGTCTCTCTACCTCTTCTGATTCAGCTCAGCAGCTCTGAATGCCTCCTCAGCCTCTTTATTCATGCCGAGCTTTTGCAGCGCAAGGCCCTTGTTGCGCAGCGCATTTGGGTTGCCAGGGTCCAGCTGGAGGGCCCGCTCATACATCGCCAGGGCCTCGTGGTACCTCTCCTGGTAGTAGAGGGCCATCCCCTTGCCTATCCAGGCGCCTGTGTACGTCTGATTTATAATGATAGCTCTCTCGAATGCTGAAAGGGCGTCATCGAGCATCCCCATGCTCACGAGCGTGTTGCCCTTGTTGGTCCAGGCCTCGTAGTTCATGGGATCTGCCTGTATCGCTGCATCGAAACACCGGAGCGAATCGTTGTATCTCCTCATCGCCACCAGCACAATCCCCTTGAAGTTCCATGCCTCTGCATCAGATACATCGAGCTGTGTGGCCCTGTCGAAGCTCTGGTATGCGTCTCTCAGCATGCCACTTGTGAACAGTATCTTACCGCGGAGAAGCCAGGCCTGCTCTAGGCTGCTGTCCATTCTGAGCGCAGTCTCTGTGAGATTCAGGGCCTGAGCGTAATCCTTCGCAGCAAAAAGCGCCTTTGCATTCTCAACAAGCTCATGGGGTGTGTTCTGAGCCATGGATGCATCGAATAGGAGAACCAGCATGAGCAACACTGTCGTTTTTCTCATGCTGAGCTCCATGCAGCGGAGATCAAATATAGATTCCGGTCAGCACTATTCGCGCTCAGCGAGCCGCATCAACAATCGGGGAGATCTCAGCAGAGAGGCCGGATGATCCTTAGATACAGAGCACCAGGCCCTCTGGCTCATAGAACCCCTGGGGTGGAGGGGTGTCGGAGACGCTGGTCTTCAGGCCGGAGTTGCTGACATACCTCTATCTTTGTGATGAGGCGCAGCGAGCTTGTGAGACTCAGGCAGTGTTATGCCATTGACTGCTGATTCCTCTAAGATTTTCAGCGACCAGGCAAACAGACCAGAATTCTATTCCTCTCGATGCCAGCTCCCATCCTCATGCAACCCAAAAAAAAGATATTGTCACATGCCCAACTGAGGGCTGATGTCCTACCTGGTCCATCCACTTCTCAAACCGGAGAGCGTGGAGAAGCGGCTCTTTCAGATGGATCTAGCCGCCAGAGCGCTGCGCGGATCGACGCTTGTTGTGATGCCGACAGGTCTGGGAAAGACCATCGTGGCGCTGATTGTCCTGCTCGCCCGCCTCGAGAGGGGGAGGGTGCTCTTCCTGGCGCCGACGCGCCCACTGGTTGAGCAGCATGCAGCCTTCCTTCGCAGAGTTCTCACAGCCCCGGAGTACGTCGCATCTGTGACAGGTGAGACTGATCCTGAAAGCAGGGTTGAGATCTGGAGGAACAGCAGGATAGCTGTCTCGACTCCCCAGGTCGTGGAGAACGATCTCCTCTCAGGCAGGATGGATCTCAGGGATGTATCGCTTGTTATATTCGATGAGGCGCACAGGGCGACGGGAAACTACGCCTACGTATACATAGCGGAGCGCTACAGGAGAGATGCCAGGGATCCGCTTGTCCTGGGCATGACAGCAAGTCCTGGAAGTGAGGCGGAGAGGGTAGCTGAGATCTGCGCCAACCTCGGGATAGAGAGCATCGAGACGAAGAGCGAGAGCGATCCCGATGTCGCCCCCTTCGTCCATCACAGGGAGATAGAGTGGATAAAGGTGGAGGTGCCGGAGCAGCTCCAGAAGATTCGGGGCGTGATAGACAGCCTCGTGGGCGAGAGGATGGAGGAGATCAACAGCCTGGGGATGTGCAGGATAGATCCCAGGACATCAAAGGGCGAGCTTCTCGATCTCCAGAAGCAGTTCAGCAGCGCGCTCGCGCGTGGACCTAATCAGAACGTCTTCAGGGGCATCTCCCTGCTCGCGGAGATCCTCAAGCTCAAGCACGCGGTTGAGCTCGCGGAGACGCAGGGGGTTAGCGCTCTCAGACAGTACCTTGAGCGTCTGGCCCATGAGGCTAGATCGAGAGGGGGATCGAAGGCATCCCGCAGGCTCATGGAGGATCCAAGGATACAGCATGTTCTCTCTTCGCTTGAGAATACAGATCTGGAGCACCCCAAGCTCAGCAGGGCGCTAGAGATCATCGAGGATCAGCTCTGTAGATATCCAGAGTCCAGGATAATCGTCTTCACCAACTATCGCGATACAGCAACAGCGCTTCTCAGGTTTCTTCAGTCGAACGCATCTGATGCGGTGAGACCCGTTCGTTTCGTCGGCCAGGCTAGCAGGGAGAACGATGAGGGTCTGAGCCAGAGAAAGCAGTCTGAGATCCTGGAGAAGTTCAGAACTGGAGATTACAATGTACTCATAGCGACCTCTGTTGGTGAGGAGGGCATAGACATACCGTCCACGGATATGGTTCTGTTCTATGAGCCCGTGCCCTCTGAGATAAGGAGCATACAGCGCAAGGGCAGAACAGGGCGCGCAAGGGCCGGCCGGGTGGTCGTGCTGATCGCGAAGGGAACCAGGGACGAGGCATACTACTGGATAAGCGATCGGAAGGAGAAGACGATGCGGAGGCAGCTCCAGGGGATGGCAGAGCCCCTGCCTGTTGACTCTGCTGGATCTTACATGTCAGCGAGGGCATCGAGGCAGATCAGCATCACTGAGATCTGCGAGCCTGATGAGCCCCCCGAGGATGTGCCTATCATAATCATCGATCCCCGTGAGCGCGATATGGCCAGGCTTCTAGAAAAGACGGGCCTCAGAATAGTCCTGAGGGCGCTGGAGGTGGGGGATTACGTCCTTTCCGAGCGGCTTGGTATAGAGCGCAAAACAGCGGACGATCTAATAGATTCGATCGTATATCCTGAGCGGGAGCTCTTCCGGCAGATAGGGGATCTTGCCAGAACATACGACAGACCGCTGCTGATCATAGAGGGCCAGAACCTTTACTCCCGACAGGTCCATCCGAACGCTGTCAGGGGAATCCTGGCCACGATAGCAGTGGATTTCGGCGTCCCGATCGTGCCGACAGCCAGCATGGAGGAGAGCGCAGCCCTGATATCGCTGATGGCGAGGAGGGAGCACGAGGCCGGCTACAGGGATGTGAAGCCGCACGGCAGGAAGACGTCCAGAACGCTGAAGGAGCAGCAGGAGTATCTCGTATCAGCGCTTCCTGGAGTCGGGCCGTCGGTGGCGCGCAGCCTCCTGCGCCACTTCGGATCTGTGGAGAGAGTCATGACAGCGACAGAGGAGGAGCTGATGGCTGTGGAGAAGGTCGGCCCGAAGACAGCTGCCAGGATAAGGGAGATCGTTGCAGGCGAATACAAGGGTTAGGTTTCAGTGAGATTCACGCGATACAAAACCGCCGTCTACTTATGAGTTTCATCATTTGCATCAGGATTCATCGCCCTGTATCTTCTCATCATACTTGTCCGGGAAGTCTGTCAGACGCCTCTGTGAGATCACGCATCTCTCACCTGGTATTTCCAAGGGGTATATCCCTGTGAGGCAGCCGGTGCAGAAGTGATCTTCCGGAAGGCCGATAGCTCTTATCAATCCATCCAGGCTAACGTATCCCAGAGAGTCCGCGTCTATGACGGTCTCGACGCCTGCCACAGTCTTGTGAGCTGCTATTAGCTCATCCCTGCTCGCCATGTCGATCCCGAGATAACAGGGCGCGATTATCGGCGGGCTTCCTATCCGCACATGCACCTTCCGCGCTCCAGCATCCTTTACCATCTTCACGATCCTGCGGCTCGTGGTGCCTCTGACTATGCTGTCGTCCACCAGGACGATGCGCTGCCCCTCGATGTTCGGCCTGATCGTGTTCATCTTCATGCGCACCGCTGCCTCTCTCATAGATTGATCCGGCATGATGAACGTCCTCCCGACGTAGCGGTTCTTCATTAGACACTCCTTGTACCGTATACCGGAGCGCTGATGGTAGCCTACGGCCATTGTGATCCCTGAGTCGGGGATCGGAGAGACAACATCCGCATCTGCTGGATGCTCATCTGCGAGGATCGAGCCTATGTTCACCCTGACATCGTAGATCAGCTTTGTATCCATGATGCTGTCAGGCCTCGCGAAGTAGACATACTCGAATATGCAGTGAGCAGGCCGCGGAGAGTTCACGAGCTTGATGCACTTCATCCCCCCATCTCTCAGCACGACCATCTCGCCCGGGGCCACATCTCTTATGAGGCTGCCGTTGAGCGCATCGATGGCGACGCTCTCAGATGCCACCATGAATCCATCATCTAGCGCCCCGATGCAAAGCGGCTTTATCCCGAGCGGATCCCTGAGACCGATAACAGTGTCATTGCACATGATAGCCAGAGAATAGGAGCCGACTAGCCTGCGCATGACTGCCCTTACAGCATCTGCGAGATCGTATCTCTGTATCTCTTTCACTAGAAGATGGGCTATGACCTCTGTATCTGATGTCGTGGAAAATATATCACCGGCACCCTCGAGCTCAGATCTCAGCTCCCCTGAGTTCACCAGGTTGCCGTTGTGAGCTACTGCGATGGTCTTGTCCTTGTATTTCACAAGAATCGGCTGGCTGTTCTCCAGGGTGTGCGCGCCTGATGTGGGATAGCGGACATGCCCTATACCCACAGGCCCGGGGAGAAGTGTGATCTGGGCATCGGTGAAGACATCTGCGACCAGCCCCAGCCCCCTGTAACTGTGGATGGATTTACCATCATGCACACAGATGCCGGCGGCCTCCTGGCCGCGGTGCTGCAATGCATGCAGGGCATAGTAGATCATCTTCGCCACAGATCTGTCAGCATCCCCCAACGAGATCCCAACGACCCCGCATGCATCTCGCATATCTCAGTATCCAGCCTTACGCATCCACTTGTAACTTCTGAGCCTCTTCGACCTGCCGAAACCGCACGCAACGCATATCTTTCTGTTGAAGTTGTATGAGAGCTTGCCGCATCTCCTGCACCTTACATGCGTCCTCTTGTGACATTTGCCCATCGAGGGCGTGCCTTTGCTCATCTAGTCCACCTCATGGCGATATGTATACGACGTTATCCCCACGTACTATCACAGCGCCGATCTTGCGTGCTGTGCCCTCTACGATCTCCTCCGTGTTCTCCAGGACCAGGTTCATGTGTATGTCATATCCCTGGAGCTCTCCGCGAAATGCCCTTCCATCTTTGAGCTTCACTATCACGGGCGAATTTAGCGATTCATTCAAAATATCAAGCGGCCTCTGAGCCATCAACTCCTCTCCACGCTGATGTACCAGCAAAATGCTTATCTGCACCTGACTCTCTCGTTGCATATTTAAATTTGTCGGGAAAACCTCTCGGCCATGAGGATCAAATCCAGGCACCATCTGAAGGGCAGCGATGTCAAAAGGATACTGAGCGCAATAGGGGATCGGATCGAGGATCCTGATGTTCTGAGAAAAGCCTCGATGGAGCTCGCCGAGACGGATGAGGGGTTTGAGATCATAATCGTTAACGGTAGGCCTCTTCTGATGATAATAGACGGAGAGCCCTTCTTCACCGTCCTGGGGGCCATTGAGCTATCTCCCAAGGGGAGAACCGTGGTTGTTGATTCGGGCGCTGTTCGTTTCATAGCCAACGGCGCCGATGTGATGGGGCCAGGGATAGTGCATGCAGATCCCGAGATCGAGGCCGGAGATCTTGTAGTGGTTGTGGAAGAGCGGCACAGAAAGCCGCTTGCTGTGGGGAGAGCGCTCAAGGCCGGTCCGGAGATGAAGGGCGAGGGGAAGGCTGTTGAGTCGATCCATCACGTTGGCGACAGGTTATGGAAGAGCATCTGCTGAGATGCCGGCGCTTTGGACAAAAAAGGCCTGCGCAGCTGTCACAATGGTCGTGTGCTCGAACGGCTGAATGGGCCGTCAGTATCCAGCATCCACTGGCATAATGCCAAATGAATCCCATGATGTCGCACGCCTCTGAATTCGAGATATGAGTATATAAACTCTCAAAGACCGATGGTCTCACCACATTACATCAGGCGGCCAGATCGGCTGTTCGGGTTCACCGCCGCGGAGTAAAAATAACATAATTATAATAGATAAACTTCATCCAAAAAGTCTATAAGCTAGTATACGCAATATAAAAAACAGGTGTTAGATATGTTCGGAAAGAGATACATCTGCGGTTGCTGTGGTGCTGAGATCGACGTGAAGAGGACAAAGAAGGTCGATCTCGGGAAGGGCTGGGTTGAGTGCCTGCCTCCTGCCGGCAGAGAATGGAGGGCTCCGACAGCTAAAAAAGAGCTATCAGATGGAAATGTGTATTATATTGATGTACTGAACAATCTCCATAAGAGGGAGGAGTTCATAGAGCTCTTCGGGGTGGATCCTGAGAAGGCGATAAAGTACATGCGCGAGCACATAATGCTGAGCAGCAGGAGGAGTGATGGGAGTAAATGATATGCCTGTTAGAAAAGCTCCCATCCATGATGGATAAAAGGCCATCCTGAGAAATGAAATAGATATAAAACATAAGTTATATATACATGTGTTCAGTACAAAAATAATATAGTGTGGGTGATGTGATAATGATTAAAAAGCTTATCTGTCATCACTGTGGTTCTGTGAACCTTCTCGACACACAGCAGCTTGAGCAGAGCGTCGCTGATAATGAGGACTGGCTCGAGTGCTCGGAGCCGGATGATTTTCAGTGGAGGCTGCCTGCAGGGAAGATCACCCCTGTTATAGGAGATCCGATATACATCACAGCTGGGGGGATGCGGCTGACCAGAGGGCAGTATATAGAGCAGTACGGCATAGATCCCGAGATCGCGCTGACCATGATGAGGGGCATGGGCAGAGCTGTGAGGGCAACCATAAATACCGCTGCTGAGATCGGCAAGACAGACTCCAGGGTTCCGGGATCGATCAGAAAGCTCATGGAGAAGTTCAGCCGGACTAAGGGCGATCTTTGAGGGCCTTGCGGATACGGCTTCCGCAGGCTCAGATAGCTGAGCGTCCGAATCGTTGGAGATCTCAACCTGGCCTTCATCGAGCGGGTCTTCAAATCCCACTCGGGTTCACAGGCCGGGCTGTAGCTGGATGTAGCTGAATGATACAATGTGACGAACCGCATCGGCGATCTAACGATGGACCGAATGATGCGCAGATGAAACGGATATACAGCCTGAAATTAAAAAGTGATGAAAGGAGCTCTCACTTCTTGAATGCGGACTCGAGCGGCGGGATGACCTGCTTCTTTCTTGAGAGCACCTTCTCCTTGTAGATGGAGTTGTTGACGATCTTTCCACCGAATGCCTTCTCGAACCCCTCTTTTGCGGCCTCTGTGCCGACGAAGAGGAGGTCTGACGCCTCCTTTATAACGTCTGTGAGCATCAGGACAACCATATCGAGCTTCTCAGAATCCATGGTCTTTCTCATCTCTGCAAGGATCTCCTCGCGCTTCGGAGCTAGATCAGCGAGATCCATGACCTCGATCTGGCCGACGCCAGCCTTGACCCCACTGAAGTCGAACTTCTTGAAGTCGCCAAAGACTATGTCCTTCGCTGTCTTGGACTTTATATCGCTCTTGGCCTTGAGCATCTCCATCCCGAACTTCTGCGGGTCCTCTCCGCATATCTTCGAGAGCTTCTCCACTGTTGCCTTGTCCTTCTCGGTGCATGTGGGAGACTTGAAGAGAACCGTATCGCTCAGGATCGCGGCCATCATAAGGCCTGCCATCTCCTTTGATATCTGAACTCCATTCAGCTCGTACATGCTGGCGATGATCGTTCCGGTCGCGCCCACAGGCTCGTTGTGGAAGAATATCGGCTTGCCTGTCTGTATGTCTCCAATCTTGTGATGGTCGATGATCTCCTGGATGTCAGCCTTCATTATGTTGTCCACGGCCTGGCCCACCTCGTTGTGATCGACCAGGATCACCTTCTTATCTGTCGCGTCCTTCAGCACAACCGGGGGAGCTATCCTGAAGTGCTCAAGCACGTACTTCGTCTCGTTATTGATCTCACCTGCAGCTGCGGGGACAACATCCTTCATTCCAAGCTGGTTCTTCAGATTCGCATATGTTATCGCAGAGGTCACGGAATCTGTATCCGGACTCTTATGCCCGACCACATAGATATTATCTGCCAAACCCAACACCTCGGGGCTGTTGATAGCTGGACTGCCATGGCGGAGAGATCCGCAGGGCATATCACTGCTTGAGATGCATCATAAATGGAGATGCATCAGCTCAATGAGTGTGCGATCTCTTCCCTCCCAGCAGCCGTCTTACAAGCAACCGTAAGACAAAATAATCAGTAAAGAATCATAATATTTAACAGTTATCGGCCATGCACATAAATCCTGGAAGGATCAGGGCGATTCGCGACGGCGAGGCTCACGGGCCTGTAATCTACTGGATGAGCCGTGACCAGCGTGTCAGTGACAACTGGGCCCTGCTGTACTCTCTTGATATCGCCAGAAGGCTGAATGAGGCCCTGGCTGTTGTATTCTGCCTGACGCCACGGTTTATGGGCGCAACAGCCGAAGATCGCTCTTACAGATTCATGCTGGATGGGCTGAAGGAGCTTGAAAAGCGCCTTTCAGGCCTTGGGATCGCGTTCATACTCGCACACGGAGATCCTGGCGATGTGATTCCGTCTCTTATTGATGATTCCAGAGCCGGTATACTGGTGGCAGACTTCAGCCCTCTGAGGATCTCGCGAACCTGGAAGTCGATGGTCGCAGGGCGTACAGAGATACCATTCCACGAGGTTGATGCGCACAACATAGTTCCATGCTGGATCGCGTCGCAGAAGCAGGAGTGGTCTGCACACACATTCCGATTGAAGATAAGAAAGCATCTCGCAGAGTTCATGGAGGAGTTTCCGGATCCCCGGCCACCGCCCAGACCGTGGAGGGAGAGCGTGGATAACAGATGGAATGCTCCGGCTGATCAGGATGCGCCGAGCTGGATGATCCGCTCCGGCGAGCAAGCCGCAGCGGCGCAGCTGGAGCGTTTCATCTCGGAAGACCTGGATCTGTACGCATCACATCGCAATGACCCGACAAGAGATGTTCAGTCCGGACTCTCCCCTTATCTCCACTTCGGCCAGATCTCTGCTCAGAGGGTGGCCCTGAATGTCATGGCCGTGGGTGGGGATCACAGTGAGTTTCTCGATGAGCTGATCGTGCGCAGAGAGCTGGCCGACAACTTCTGTTACTACAACGAGCACTACGACTCCATGGATGGCATGCCTGAATGGGCGCGCACGACTTTGGATGATCACAGAGGTGACAGGCGCGATTACATATACTCTCATGAAGAGCTGGAGTGCGCGAAGACTCACGACGACCTGTGGAACGCAGCACAGCTCGAGATGCGAATCCGGGGAAAGATGCACGGGTATCTCAGAATGTACTGGGCAAAGAAGATCCTCGAGTGGTCGGAATCTCCAGAGGATGCGCTCAGGACTGCTATACGCCTCAACGATAGATACGAGCTCGACGGCCGCGACCCGAACGGCTATACAGGCTGCGGATGGAGCATCGGAGGCCTGCACGACCGTCCCTTCGGGGAGAGACCTGTGTTCGGCAAGATAAGATACATGAGCTATGGGGGTATGAGAAGAAAGTTTGATGTCCGGAAGTACATCGATCGCATCTTCCAGATGGCAGATCAGTAGATCTCCTCGAGATCGTTTATCTGCTCGAACGCCTCATACAGCTCGCTTCTTGCCCTGTCCTTCCGCTCGCGCTCCTCCTGGATGGCCCACTTCGCCTTCTCATAAAGCTCCACCAGGCCCGGCGCCCTCTCAAGTGAGAGGACTGAGAGCACCCTTGGCTCGCCCTTCTTTATCACTATGCCCTTGAATACATGGCCTATCGTCTCGGTCAGAGACTCGATCTCTTTTGTTATCTCATCAACATCCAGATGCTCTTTTGAGCCCTGTATCACTATCATCGCCCTGCCGGCCTCTCCCGCGTCGACGTTAGCTGGATAGAGAAGACCGACCTCGCGCAGGCTGTTCTTTATCGCCGCTCTCACTGATGGGCTCTTCTTGTCCGCCTCGTAGTATCCCAGTGTGCCCATCCGCAGGCCTCCGCTCATCACGGTCTTGAAGTCGCCGAGGTCCGTGACTGAGAGCATCTCGCTGTCCAGAGCCTCTATCAGGAACAAAAGCCTCTGGGCGACCATTGTGTTGATCCTATCGTACGCGGATGCGATGTCGCCGCTGAACCGCTTGAGGTACTGGTTATCCACGAGTATCATGCCGTCTGCCTCTACCTCGATCATCTCTCTAAGACAGAAGGCGGCATTCTGGAGGTATATCGTGCCCTCCTCGCGGAAGGGAAGAACAGCGATCGGCACTATTGTGGCATTCTTGTATCTCTTTTTGAGCTCATGGATCATGAGGGGGGAGAACGACGATCCCGTGCCGCCTGAGACTGAGGTCATAACAAATATGAGATCAAAATCGCCCCGCCTCTCGATCTCCTCCATGATCATCTCCTGGTTCTCCCAGAAGCCCTGCTTGCCCTTGTTCCTGTTCGCGCCAACACCATGCAGGTTTGGCACATGAAGCCTGTCCTTTGCGGCGGTGAACTTGAGCTCCTTCAGATCGTTTATGGCGGTGTTAATGGCGATCGTCTCAACGCGGCTCGGAAACCTCTGCCTGGAGTAATACTTCGCGAGCCTGGAGCCTCCAAATGCCTGCTTGTTCACGGCATCCAATATCCTGTTGCCGCACTGACCAACTCCCAACATGAGTACGTTCAACATGATCTCAAACCCGTTCCTGGGTGTTTAGGATTTTCATCTCAGCAGCACCATTCATACGATTACTATAACTGTTAGTATTTATATTCCTTGTATCTTTTGTATACCCATAACCCCACTATCATCAATGGTAGAACGAGTAGGTAATACAGATATTTATACTCTCGTTCGAGAACGCTCACACTCGCAGCCGTCTTTGTGATTGACATTGTCTCTCCGCTGCGGTAGCTCACTGTCAGGGTGATGGTGTAGTTGCCGCTTCTCTCCCCCCGCATCTGCGCGGTGTAGCTCTTCGCGCTTCCGGGGGGAATCTCCGGGATCAGCTGATCGAGGCCGGTGCACCTCAGCCCCTCCGGCGGCTTCACCTCAGAGCTGACCTCAACCATTGTTGCGGTCGCCTGCCCGGTGTTCTCTATGCTCACCTCTATCTGAGCTGTCTCTCCGGACGTTACATTTGTGACGTTTATCCTCGCAACGAGATTCGGCCTCTTTGGCGGCGCCACTATTATCTCAAGAGGCTCAGTTGTGTTCGTCTTGATCCTGTCCTTTGCGTCCCTGTACCTGACCTCTATCTGGGGGACCTTGACGAGACCCTCCTTCACGGCGCGCATCACATAGACAGCAGAATCGGACTCTCCAGGACCGAGCTCGCTCTTTATCTTCGGCGGATAGCCTGCTATGTATGCGAACTCAGCCAGCGGCGGTATGTCGTATACCTCCACGCTCCTGGCAGCCTCGGTCCCGATGTTTTTCACCGTGACAGTCACCTTCACCTCATCGCCGTAGTTCACTGTGCTCTTATCGAAGCTCTTCTCCACCACCAGGTTCGGGGCTGCCCTCGGCTCGCGCCTCTCAGCGGTCCTCTTCCTCGGAGTCCCCAGGCTCTCTCTGTACTCGACCCTGAGCTTGGCCGACTCCTCATCGAATATGTCTGTTATTGTGAGGGTCAGGCCCCCCTCCTCCGCGCCGCCGTTGAAGCTGTTCGGGCTGCCCTCTATCACGACCCTCTGCTCTTCGAACTTGCTGCCCTGAGTGACAAGGAGCACCACAAGGCCGTCCTTCAGAGACTGTATATCGACAAGCTCAACCCTGTAATCGCCGATCTCCACACGGTCTCCGATGCTCAGCGTGAACTCCTGGAAGCTCACGCTCTGATCCTCGTTCTTCTCGGCTGCCAGAGACGCATGCGCTAGAAGGATGAGAATGAGAAAGATGTATCGCATAAGCGCTCACCGCTCTTTCATCTGTTGCGGACCTCCATGCTGAAATCGATCCACCTGGCGCTGCGTGTGAGTGCGCCCATAGATATCACATCCACGCCTGTTGATGCGTATGCCTCGAGGTTGCCCGGATTTATTCCTCCTGAGGCCTCAAGTATGACTCTCGGCCTTATGCCCATCTCATCGAGCATTGCAACGCCCCTCTTTATATCCTCAGGATCCATGTTGTCAAACATTATGATATCAGCTCCGAGCTCTGCAGCTCTCACCATCGTATCCAGGTCCTCCACCTCGACCTCGATCCTCTTGGTGAAGCTCGCGCGCCTCCTCGCCTCCTTTATCGCATTCTCCAGGCCCATTATCGCTATGTGGTTGTCCTTTATCATGACAGCTCCTGAGAGGTTGAACCTGTGAGTATCCCCTCCGCCGATCAGTACAGCCTTCTTCTCAAAGTACCTGAAGCCAGGCGTGGTCTTTCTCGTGCATGCTATCCTCACTTTCTGCGCCCTCAGGACGCATTCTCTTGTGAGCGTGGCTATGCCGCTCATCCTGCCGAGCATGTTCAGAGCCACCCTCTCGCCCCTCAGGATGTTCCGGGCGCTGCCGTTGAGAGCCACGACCTCGGCCCCGGCAGGCGCGTACTCTCCATCATCGAAGAGGGGATTCGCATTCACATCAAGGTATTCGAAGAGCTCCGAGACCTCCTCCAGTCCGGCTAGTATACACTCCTCCTTGCACGTGATACATGCATCAACATGGACATCAGGCAGAATGCTGTTTGAGTCGTCCCACTCGCCGAGATCTTCCTCAAGAAATCGCTCGATATAAGACCGTAGCATACCGCAAAGGCTTTGATCTCCAATTGATTTATAGCCTTTGATGCCCCTAAAAGTTGGCCTTGTAGGCTGCGGAGCCATAGGTTTTGAGATTGCGTCTGCTATCGATCGTGGAGATGTAAATGCAGATCTTGCAGCTGTATTCGATCGAAATCCTAAGAACATTAGCAGGCTCATAGACGCCCTGAGAAAGAAGCCGGAGGTTGTGGAGCTCGAGAGGCTCGTAGAGCTCTCAGACATAGTCGTAGAGGCTGCATCTCAGGCTGCAGTTCCCCAGGTCGCGGAGGCAGCTCTCAAGCGCGGAAAGGATATCATGATAATGTCTGTGGGCGCGCTCATGGACAGAGAGCTTTACAGAAGTATATGCTCGATGGCCGAGTCTAACGGGTGCAGGGTGTACATCCCCTCAGGCGCCATAACCGGCCTTGATGGGCTCAAGTCCGCCTCCATCGCCCGTCTCAAAAGTGTCGTTCTGACGAGCACGAAGCCCCCTGCGGGCCTTGAGGGCGCGCCGTATGTTGTTGAGAAGAAGATAGATCTTCACGCATTCAAAGAGCCGAGTTTGATATACGAGGGGCCCGCCTCAGAGGCTGTCAGGGCGTTCCCTGCTAACGTCAACGTTGCAGCGACACTGAGCCTGACCTACGGGCAGGATGCATGGGTCAGGATAGTGGTTGATCCAGACGCCACAGTCAATGTGCATGAGATCGTCGCAGAGGGAGATTTCGGCAGGATGGTGACGAGGGTGGAGAATGTGCCATCGCCCAGAAACCCCAGGACAAGCTATCTGGCAGCCCTCTCAGCGATAGCCACCCTCAAGAATCTCACGCTGAACGTCAGGATCGGCACTTAGGAGGAGGCATGCGCAACACCACAGCTCTTCTTCTCATGGGATGCCCTGAGGTGCCGGTTCAGATGAGCCTTGTGCTCTATCTCTCAGGAACTCTCAGGGATAAAGGAGTGGAGGTGTTCATCGCCGGCAATCCCGCCGCCCTCAATCTCGCCCGGGTCGCGGACCGGAAGAGATGTTACTTAGGAAGAATGATCGAGATTGACAGGGCGATCGCGGATATCGTAGAAGGGCGCAGGGATTTCAGCATGTGCTTCGCCTTCGCTCACAACGATGCTGGAATCACATATGCCGCCACTGTCAGGGCGCTGCTGCCTGAATCAAAGTTATTCATGATAATCTTCGGGAGGAATGCGGAGGAGCTTGCTGCTGTCGTTGATTTCGATGCAGAAAAGCTCGTGGAGAGGGCCGTACATAACCCTCTGGGCCTTAAGAAAAAGATAGACGAGGTTCTGGCATGGGCTGTATAGAGATGCTCAAACCTCAGGTGCTCCTCAGAGGCATCTCCTTTAAGGAGGCAAGGGAGTACATAGAGTCGAGCTGCGACGAGTACTACTACTTCCAGCCAGGGTTCAAGCTCTTCGGAGAGTACATAATCGGGGTGCCGCCGATAGCTGTGGGCATCATGAAGGATGGTAGCGTTGTATTCCCGTACACTAAGCCATGCCACGGGACCTTCGTGCTGAAGCACAGGGATGAGGCGGAGGCAGAGCGTGTCAGGAGGCTCGGAAGGGAGGAGGTAATGAGGTCGATAAAGAGGCGCTGATATGAAGATAAATATAAGGGCGTTTGCGGGCTTCAGGGAGATACTCGGAAGGGAGATCTCTCTGGAGATTGAGGAAGGCTCAAATGTATCAGATCTCATCGAGCGTCTCTGCAGAATTAAGCCAGGGTTCAGGGATGCTGTCTTCTCCGAGACCGGAGAGCTCAGGGATTATGTCATCATCATGCTCAACCGCAGACGGCTGGATATGCCAGAGGATCTCAATTCACCTCTCTCAGATAATGATGAGGTGGCCATATTCCCGCCGGTGGCAGGTGGTTGATTGATAACAGAAGGTGCTATAGACCTGGCAGAGATGCTCCGCGGAGCCATCAGCCCCGAGTCCGGGGCGGTGGTCGCGTTTATCGGGGTCGTCAGGGCGGATCCGGGCGTTACAGCTCTTGAGATAGAAGCTTATGACGATGCAGCTCTGGATGAGCTCAGAAGGATAAAAGAGGAGGCGATCTCCCGCTTTGGGGTCTCCTACGTGAATATCTTGCACAGAAAGGGCAGAATCTCACTTGGAGAGATTATTGTGGTGGTCGCATGCGCATCACCACATCGGAAAGATGCCTTCGATGCCTGCGAATATGTTATTGATGAACTGAAGAGAAGGGTTCTGATATGGAAGAAGGAGCTGACCGGCGAGGGCGGGAGATGGGTGAATACACGCTGATAATAACAACTGCTCCCCCAGGAGAAGCGGACAGAATAGCACAGGCCCTGGTGGAGGAGCGTCTGGCAGCATGTGTAAATATACTCCCCGTCAGGTCGCACTTCCTCTGGGAGGGCAAGCTATCGAGGGAGAACGAGGAGATGCTCCTCGCCAAAACGAGGTCTGATGTGGCCGAGAGGGCGTGCAGGCGCATCAGGGAGCTTCACAGCTACCAGCTGCCTGAGATCATAGCTCTGGAGATCGCCCACGGGCATGAGCCGTATCTGAGATGGATCGATGCGTCTGTGGAGTAATTGCCGCACTATTGCTCCGGCCTAAAGACGCTCTGGAATGGACGCGGCCGTTTCGCTTTGCGCTCTTCAGTCGCCCGGGGAGAGGCAATCCGTACCGCAGATCCTAAGGAGGGTGTTGGGAATGAGGCGAGATGCTGAGCCCTGGTACCGGGAGGGGCTGAGGTTCGAGTGTATCAGATGCGGCAGATGCTGCAGCGTCCAGGGGATCGTCTGGATCTCGCCTGAGGATTGCAGGAGGATCGCGGAGTTTCTGGGAGTTTCTCAGGATCTTCTGATACGCGAGTACCTTCTCGAGTGCGAATATGGATTTCTCATCAGGGAGAGGATGGACATGGGCTGCGTGATGCTTGATGGCGATCGCTGCACCATCTACCCGGCAAGACCTCTGCAATGCAGGAGCTACCCGTTCTGGCCTGAGATCCTGAGGAGCAGGGAATCCTGGCTCTCAGAGGCATCGAGGTGCCCGGGCATCGACCGAGGACGCCTGTGGAGCTTCAGGGAGATACGGGAGAGGATGCTGCGATGACGAGTGACCCAAGAGATGCGGAGATCGCATGTTGTAATTTCATTGGGCACACACGCCTCCCACATTATGGATGGCGCTCCATTGGACGCTGATTACAGCACATTCAGTTATTCGAGGCAAGTACCTGCTCACCAATCCATGAACCCGTGCTATCCTGAACATCACCACAACCTGCTGTGTTGAATAATTAAGAGCTCTAAGGTCGAGAGCTATCGATTTTTACTAGAATTGCAATTCGTATGAATCCAGCCTCTGCTATCGGGTTCTCAAACATTATTCAACACATCACCACAACCGCAACCATTAAATCTGATTCTCCGCATTCGCAGCCCTAATTGTACAAAGTTATCCATCAATGCCAAAAATCTTGTAAGAAAATCTGTCGCACACGGCGGGCAGATTCAGAGTGCTGGTGGAGTGATCTGAATGAGGTCCAGTTACCACAACGAAAGGATGGAGAGAGCTTCCAGAGAGGAGCTGCGCGATATACAGACGATGGGACTTCGCAGAATCGTGCGTTATGTCTACAGATCGAATTCCGTCTACAGGAAGCTCTTCGATGATCACGGCGTCTCGCCTGAAGATATCAGGGGTCTGGAGGACCTCCAGAGGCTGCCGATGACGAACAAGGAGCTGCTCCGGGAGAGCTATCCGATGGGGCTCTGCTGTGCTCCAAGAGAATCGATCGTGGAGATGCACATGTCGAGCGGCTCCACCGGGACCCCAGTGATAATGCCCTACACAGAAGGGGATCTGGAGCAGTGGGCTGAGTGCATGGCCAGGTGTTACATGATGTCCGGCGCCAGGAAGGGAGATGCAGTCCAGATCACACCCCTCTTCGGGCTGTTCAACGGCGGCTTCGGCATGTACCATGGCGCAAGGGCGGCGGGTCTCTTTGTAATACCAACAGGCCCCGGAAACACCGCACGCCAGATAAAACTCGCGAGAGACCTTGGAACCAGAATAATCACCGGGGTCGTGAGCTACGGAGTGCGCCTGATAGAGGTCATGAACGAGCTGGGTGTGGAGCTGCCTGAGCTCGAGATCGGGATATTCGGCGCGGAGACCTTCTCGGATACGATGAAGAAGAGGATCTCCGCAGGCCTTGGAGTGGAGGTCTTCGATATATACGGGATGACAGAAACAGGCGGCGTCGGAACCCTCGGGATGGACTGCGAGATGCACGACGGCATCCACGTCTGGGAGGACCATTACATCGTGGAGGTCGTGGATCCGAAGACGGGTGAGCCTGTGGAAGACGGCGAGCCCGGGGAGCTGGTCGTGACATCGTTCACAAGAGAGGCTCTCCCTGTAATACGATTTCGCACAGCAGATCTCACAAGGGTCGTCTCAAGGGAGCGGTGTGATTGCGGGAGAACTCATCTCAGGATAGCGCCAATAACAGGGAGGCTGGACGACATGATAATAGTGAAGGGCGTGAACTTCTTCCCGAAGCAGGTCGAGCAGGCTCTGATGCAGATCCCAGGAGTTGGCGCGAACTATCAGATCATCGTCGAGGATGTTGATGGCGTCAAGGATGTCAGGATCAACGTCGAGGCAGAGCCAGGGGTGACAGGTTATACCGTTGAGAAGGCGCTCAAGGAGGCGCTGGGATTCAGCCCGAAGGGCGATGTGTTTCCAATAGGCTCCCTTCCGAGAACGGAGGGCAAGGCTCAGAGGGTCATACACATAAAGCGGTAGCCTGGACAAAGTTCATCTTCATCGCACGACTCCCAGAGATACATGCCAGATGTATCGATAATCTCAGGATCAAAATCGGATCAGCATGTTGTGGACAGAATTCTGAGAGTGCTTGATGAGCGGGGCGTGAGCTACGAGCACAGGGTCATCTCTGCGCACAGGAACCCGAAGGAGCTCGATCAGTACATCGAGAGCACTGATGCGAGGGTCTTCATCGCTGTCGCTGGAATGTCAGCTGCACTCCCTGGCGTTGTGGCTGCGAGAACGGACAGGCCTGTGATAGGCGTGCCGGTGAGCGGGAAGCTTCTGGGTATAGATGCGCTTCTCTCCATAGTTCAGATGCCTCCAGGAGTGCCTGTGGCCTGTGTTGGGATAGATGCAGGAGAGAACGCCGCATTACTGGCTCTGCGGATGCTAAAATCATGAAGATAGCTATTTATACCAAGTCGTTGATAGAGGTCACAAAGGTGGGATTAGGATGTACAAGCGTATTTTGATCGCCACAGATGGCTCCGACAAGTCCAGACTTGCTGCGCAGGAGGGGCTTGAGCTTGCGAAGGCTCTGGGTGCGGAGGTCCTAGCGCTTTACGTGGTCAATGAGGTCGTCATAGCGAGCGCTGTAAGGCAGCTGGGTGCCGACAAGAAGGAGGTCGAGGCTAAGCTGCAGAAGCAGGGCGAGAAGGCCTTGGATGACATAAAGGAGATGGGCGAGAAGATGGGCGTCAAGGTAGAGCCTGTCATAAGGATCGGGGCGCCTGCAAATGTCATCATAGATGTGGCCAGAACCGAGAACATCGACTGCATCGTGATGGGCAGCCACGGCGAGAGTGGCGTGTCGAAGCTTCTCATAGGCAGCGTGGTCCAGAAAGTCTTATATTGGGCAACAACTCCTGTCCTGGTAGTGAGATAGATGACTGGCGGAGAGTTTGTCATAGCAGATTCGATGATCTTTGGCGCATTTGCAGTTGTGTTTGTCGTTGGTACGCTCCTGGCTTATCTGGTCATAAGCCTGATTGGGGGCAGCTGAGGCGGAGTGTGCGTCTTAGCCGCCTCATGTCAATGTTTTTGCTTTTGTTAATTGCTGAGCTCTGGTTAATCTGCGCATATCGATGTTTGCCATTCACTGTATCTGCGTTGCGGCCCATCTCGTAAATTTGATCGCCTGAGGGAAAGGATGCTTGAAGAATGGGTTCATGACAATACAGGTTCCTTCCACAACTACCTCCCGCCTGGATGTGAGATATGCAGGCAGGGAGCATCTCTGGTCCTCTTCGTGACAGGCATCTGCACCAGAGGCTGCTTCTACTGTCCGCTCTCAAATGAGCGGAAGGGGAAGGATCTGATCTTTGCGAACGAGCGGATGGTCTCATCCCCGCAGGACATCCTGGAGGAGGCGCAGGCTATAGATGCCCTCGGCACGGGCATAACCGGAGGGGAGCCTCTGCTGAGGCTGGATCTGGTTCTAGACACAATTCGCATGCTCAAGAGAGAGCTGGGGAGGAGTCATCACATCCATCTCTACACCGGAATCTTGCCCGGGGAGAGGGTGCTCTCAAAGCTTCGCGATGCAGGTCTGGATGAGCTGAGGATACATCCGGATCTGGAGCGGGAGGATCGCAGCCTCGCGGAAGCACTTAAATCCGCGATGGATCTCGGGATCGAGGCAGGCGTGGAGATCCCCGCGATCTCTTCCGCCCGGTGGATCGCAGAGGCTGTGCAGAGCGCAGATGCTTTTCTGAACATCAATGAGCTCGAGTTCTCAGAGACGAACGCGGATGCGCTCAGGGCCAGAGGCTTCGTGGCCGATACAGACTCGTGCGCAGCGATCGGGAGCGAATCGATAGCCAGATCCTTCATGCGCCACAATATCAAACTCCACTACTGCTCCTCCGTATTCAAGGACGCTGTCCAGCTGAGGGAGCGTCTGAAGAGGCGCGCTGAGAGGGTCCGGAGAGAGTTCGATATGGTGAGCGATGATGGCACTTTACTGACGGGAGTCATCCTCACTCCTGATCCGCGGCATGCGATGCGATTGCTCTCAGATCTGGGGGTTCCGGAGAACATGTACATTCTCGTGGACGGCGAGATAGAGATGGCTGCCTGGATCCTCGAGGAGATCGCGGATGATGTGAGGCATATCGGATCTCCTTACATCATTGAGAGGTATCCAACAGAGGATGGACTGGTCGTGGAGAGAATACCTTTATAAGCCATCGCTTCCTTCTTTATGGCCGGTGAGCTTGCTGGATGGAGAGCGCTGAGGAGAGAATTCAGGAGCGGCTGAGGAATTATCTGAAGCGAGATGGTATAGGAATCAGAAAAGCGGTGTTGAGGTTGTTCCTGAGCGATTCGTCTTTTACGACCGAGGACATATTCACGTATCTGGAGAAGGAGGGCTTCAATGTAAGCTATCGCGGCGTGTCTGCCATGGTCGGACTCATGAACACTCGCCTGGGTATTCTCAGCATAGATGTATCTGGGGACCACAACGTCTACTCGCTGAAGAACGACCACAAGATGATAGTGAAATCGGTGCTGGAAAACTACTAGCTTCAGGCCATCCTCAGTCTTGGATTGAAGATTTCTTTCAGTTTGGCGGTTCTCCCCTTTTCATTCTTTCCATGTATTTCGGGAGAACGATGTCCGCTGCCATGTTGATAAGACGCAGGCCCAGGTGTACCATTGGGTTGGGAGTCATGCGCTCTCTGTACAGACTGTGAAGCTTCCTGAGATGTCTGAGATTGTACTCCATGCACGTCCCGACCAGCTCCCAGTGCTCAGGAAGGGCATTATCCTTTCCGAGTCCTCTATAACTGCCAAGCGATGTGCCTGCCATCGGCGTGAAGAAGAGCGGCAGCATCAGCCCTGTGTACCCCTTAAGCGACTCCACAAGCTCCGTGGTCCTGACAACATCATCAGCTGTCTCACCTGGCAGCCCCAGGACCAGGCTCGCGACCGGCACCCACTTCTCCTCGTGGAAGAGCGCGTAGCAATCCCTGACGATCTCCGGCCAGCGATCGGGAGATTCTGGTAGCGCCTTTCTGGGCATGTGCATCTCCAGGATCCGACAGCTTCCGGTCTCTATTCCTATCCATGCCGACATGTATCTCTGATCTGTGCCTACACCAACCACCTCAGAGACCTCGCTGAGCAGATCGATGGACTGATGAACAGTTGCCAGGCTGAGATGGGAGACGTCTATCGTGCGTGGCGAGAGCTGCTTGACGCTCCTGAAGAGCTCCAGAACCTTCTCAGGCTCGGGGCGCATTCCTCTGGAGCCGTATGTGAAGACGTCCTCTGAGTGAAGCAGAACATCCCTCATGCCCTCCCTCATGTTCACCCTGACGTCCTCCAGGATGCTTGAGACCGGCCGGTGTCTGAGTGATCGCATTGTTGGGGAGCAGAATGCGCAGCCACGCCAGCATCCCCTTCCGATCTCGACTATGCCTGCGATTGTGGCGCCCCTGTTCACAGGGATCCTCTCCCCGGCCACAGGCGTTCCCTGTATGATCCTGGGGACGTCCTTCCCATCGAGGATCGCCCTGCATACCTCCGGAAACTCGCTCTCGCCCTCGCCAAGGTAGATGTGATCGACGCCCACATCCTCACCGACGAGCTCCCATGCGCCATTGCCACCAACGACGATCACGGGATCGTATTTTTTTATCAGAGGGTGATTTATGAGCTTCAGGAAGCTGTGCCTGTTGTGCGGCGGGCCCCTGTTGATGATATCCTCAATCTCGCGAACCGCTATCTTTCCCATCGGATCGTCGTGTGTTATGCCCAAGATCTCGGTCTCGCTGCCTATCGCCTTCTCGAGGTGGTCCGGATGCGCCACCATGACCTCATCCCTCGAGAAACCAGCCTCTAAGAGCGCAGCCTCAACCTTTCGCATGCCGCATGGCGCATAAACCGCCCTGCCATCTGGATATGCCCTCACGGGAGGGCAGAAGAGCGATCTGAGCATCCAGTCGGGCATGACTGCCCTGGGCATTATTGCGGCAAATCCCAGCAGCACACCTCCATGGTAGGAGGACATCATTGTGCTATCGCTGGTCAGGACGATCCTCTTTCCGGACATCTGTAAAGGCTTCTCGGGATGTAGAATATAACCCTGTTCGTGCGGGGAGGCATGTGGAGGATCCTAGGGGCAGGATCTCTGCGACAGGTGAATGCTCCCTTTAGACTCTGCTACAGCACTGATAGGTGACTCTCAAGACGTGAGTATCTCGCAAAGACCCTGGTCTCAAACGGCATCTCGCGAAGCTGCGGCCTCTTGAGTGCGATCTCGCCGCACGTGTCTTAAAAGACCTCTCCTTGTCTCATGCTTCGTGACCGATTTTTAGTATCCAAAGCTCTTTTTCGATACGCCATAGTCTCGTTGTATGTCTAGCTGCAAAGCTCAAGCGTTCGCCCCATTCTCGATTTTTTGAGCCTTTGCTGGATAGATCCGATATTTGAACGTCCTGAACATCAATGCTTCTTATGCTGTCTGAATGTTTTGTGCTTTTCTGGATAAGAAGGGGCTTCGCTTTCATTCCCATCCTGAAGGTCTCGCTTCGCCCTTTCCACTCCCAAAGAGCAGAGCGCGACTCGGTTCGGCCGGAGGCTTGTGCTTTTTGGAGATCTCAGCCATCCCACCCATGCCAGGTGGCGACGCCTCCTGTGACCTTTTCAAGCCGGTTTTCTTGCGGATATCCTCAAGCTGCACACAGACCTTGAGAGATCGGCTTTGTCGATGCTTGCGGGCAGGCACTCTGTCGGGAATTGTGACTCCCCGAGGATCGATATCTCCTTGAATCCAGCGGATCGTATCGCATCGATGTACTCCTCCACAGTCACCGCACCTGCAAGGCACCCTATGTAGGCCTCCTTGGATCTTCTCACAGACTCCGGGATCTCTCTTTTAAGGACAACATCTGATACGATCATCCTGCCTCCGGGCTTCAGCACCCTGAAAGCCTCCCTGAAGGCCCTGCGCTTGTCAGGAACAAGGTTTATCACGCAGTTGGATATGACGACATCTACGTAGTTATCGGCAACCGGCAGGTTCTCCAGCTCTCCCTGCCTGAAGTCCACGTTCCTGTAACCGCCCTTCCGCGCGTTTTCCCGTGCTCTCTCCACCATCTCTGTGGTCATGTCCACACCTATGACCATACCCTCGGGGCCAACGGCTCTTGCCGCCAGGAAGCAGTCGAAGCCAGCGCCGGATCCCATGTCGAGCACATACTCGCCCCTCCTCAGGGAGGCTATGGCAAGGGGATTTCCGCAGCCGAGGCCCAGGTTCGATTCAGGCGGCGCGGAGAGCATCTCCTCCTCGGTGTACCCGATCCTCCTGCTTATCTCGGCTGCAGATCCTGTTCCACAGCACGAGCCAGCGCAGCATGATGGCTGCTTCGCGATGCGGGAGTACCCATCCCTCACGGCCTTCTTGATCTCTCTTTCTCTGAGCATGTCAACCATCTTCAGCACCACTCTTGAGGCGTACATGGCCAAGAAAAGTGGCAATACTTCTCGTTGAATGCGATGGGATATAAGCACACTGTGTCTCAGAATGGCATGCACGCGTCATTCTGAGGCAATCATCAAGAGAGTTCTCTGAGAGTAGCACTCTGTGCGTCATATGCAGGTATCAGGAACTGCTTCTCTCCACTGCCCTCAACAAATGGAGGCTCTGGCTGGCAAGGCTTTTATCTCCGGTTATCTGCTTCTAACAGCCATGAGAGATTATGCCATGATCGTCCCATGCCTCGATGTCAAGGTCGTGGGTGGGGTTCCCTCGGTCGTCAAGGGCGTGAAGTTCGTGGACCTGAAGCGCCAGGGCGACCCGGTCGAGTTCGCACGCCGCTACCAGGAGCAGGGCGCGGACGAGCTTGTTTTTCTGGACATCACCGCATCCCATGAGGGGAGAAGGACAATGGTGGATGTCGCCAGGAGGGTTGCGGATGCTGTTGACGTACCCTTCACGGTGGGTGGCGGGATCAGCAGCATTCAGGGCATAAAGGAGATACTCGATGCGGGCGCGGACAGGGTTGGGATCAACACAGCCGCGGTCAGGGATCCGGATCTGGTCAGGAGCGCAGCCAGGACATTCGGCTCAGAGAGGATCACGGTCGCGGTCGACGCCAGGCGGAACACTGAGATCATACCCGGAGTGAACGTCTACGAGCTGGAGGACGGCAGACGCGCATGGTTCGAGGTTGTGATCTACGGAGGAAGGGAGCCAACCGGCATGGATGCCATCGAGTGGTGCAGGAGGGTGGAAAGGCTCGGAGCTGGCGAGATACTCCCCACCAGCATGGACAGGGATGGAACGAACATAGGATACGATCTGCCGCTCACGAAGGCAATATCTGATGCGGTTGACATTCCGGTCACCGCCAGCGGTGGAGCCTCCACGCCACAGCACATACTGGAGGCATTCACGTTAGGAGGCGCGGACAAGGCTCTCGCTGCAGGCATGTTCCACCGTGGAGAGTACACGGTCGGGCAGGTCAAGGAGTACCTGAGAGCGAATGGGCTTCGTGTAAAATGAACGCTCCCCCTGAAGGGCGGAGCTTCTGGGCTTGCCGCCAGAGAGTGTGTTTCCCAGTCTCGTATGGAGAGACCCCAGGGCGGCATTTCCTATCTTGAAGTCGAATTAGTCGCCATGATGCATATGGAATCGCCCTGAAGTGGGGCTTCGCTCACGTCCTAAGGGCAGGGTCCTCTCGCTTCGCCCTCTTCGCTCCCAAAAGATACAAATCGAAAGATTCTGGTCGTGGGATCGAGCATATCAATAATGCAACAGAGATCCAGGAGTTGTTGAGGGGCGGCAGTGGCGCAAACTTCGGCCGGAGGGAATGCCACAAAAATGCTCAAGCATGCATCCTTTCGGCACGCCTATGCTGTCGCATGTGGGGTTTCCATCGCATGCATCGGAAAATCGGCATCGAAAAATATGTAAAATTGTATGACCATCAGCAAAAAAACAGAGGCTGCGTGGTTCGAAGAACCAGCATACTCCTTACACAAAAGCTGAAGGTTTTCAGACCTTGTGGCCAATCGCGAAGCGGCGCATCACACGGTCGATCTGTATCCTTACCTGATCCCCAACCTGGGTATCCGGGACAAAGATAACGAAGCCTTCAACCCTTGCGATACCGTCCCCTTCACGGGCGATATCCTCGATCTTCACGTTGTACTCGCTGCCAACGGCCACCGGGGCAGAAGGAGCAGAGCCACGAGAAAATCCTTCCTCACTTCTAAACAATTCTTCACCGTCCTTAGCGAAAAACTACACAGAGTTTTTGCGCATTCATAGCTCTGAAATACTGGTATTAAAACCTTTTGCATGCCTGCTGCGAGCCGGATGTTATCATTCTTGCAGAATAAGTGCCGGGGGCGGGATTCGAGCCCGCGACTTCCAGATGACCCAGGCGCCTGTGGCTTACCCTATGAGTCTGGCGCCCTAACCAGCTAGGCCACCCCGGCCCGGAGAGAGCCCTCGTTCGAGATCTTAGATAAGGTTTGTGCTCAAGCACGGACATCAGATGATCCAGGCACGCGACCTCCAGTCGTGTCTCTGACAGCCGAAAGAGATGGGTGGCACCGAGAGCCTCTGCTGTATTTGCGAATCCGGCAGGGCCGGGCGCCGGGTCCCAGTGATACAAGCACCTCTCCCTGGGATAATTATTTCTTGGTCGACTCAGAGCATCACGCGATGGAGCTTAGCATCTCTGGGTCTGTCAGCGATACCCTCGCAGGAAGGACGGTGGCTCTTGGCGTCACAGGAAGCATCGCGGCCGTGAGGGTTGTCGATCTGGTGCGCGACCTGATCAGGCGCGGCGCGGATGTGCACTGCGTGATGTCAGAGGCGGCGCAGAGGATACTGCATCCCCATGCGCTTGAGTATGCCAGCAACAATCCGGTTATAACGGAGATAACAGGCCGCGTCGAGCATGTGGAGCTGTGCGGGGTTGAGGGGCGCGCAGATATGCTTCTGATAGCCCCAGCCACCGCGAACACTATAGGGAAGATCGCATGCGGCATAGACGATACGCCGGTCACGACCTTCGCAACCACTGCTATAGGAAGCGGAAAGCCGGTCGTTGTTGTGCCTGCGATGCACGAGGCCATGTACCGCCACCCTGCGGTCGTCGAGAACCTGAAGAGGCTCATATCAATGGGAGTTGTGTGCATAGATCCCAGGATCGAGGAGTCTAAGGCGAAGATCGCGGAAAACGCGAGGATAGTCGCTGAGGTCGAGCGGATTCTGGGGCCGGGAGATCTCAGATCGAGGCGCATTCTTGTTACAAGCGGCGCAACTGCTGAGAGCATAGATCCGATCAGGATAATAACAAACCGCGCATCAGGAAGAACCGGCGTGGAGATAGCGCGCGAGGCATACAGGCGCGGCGCTGAGGTGACCATAGTACACAGGTCCAGGCTGGGGCTGCCCTTTAAGGAGATATATGTCGAGAGCGCCCAGGATATGCTCGACGCTGTTATGAGAGAGCTCTCCACGGGGTACGACGCCCTGATAGGCGCAGCAGCTGTCGGTGACTTCACCGTGGATACGGAGCAGAGAAAGATCAAATCAAAGGATGAGGTTGTCCTGAGGCTCAAGCCGGCCCCGAAGATACTGAGATCTGTGCGCTCGATGCATCCAAATCTGGCGATTATAGGGTTCAAGGCCGAGACTTTCGTGAGCGATGAGGATCTGATCAGAAGCGCCCGCGAATCCATGGAGGCATCGTGCCTGAATCTCGTGATCGCGAACGATGTGGGTGCAGGCGGGATGGGAACCGACGATAACAGGGTTTTGATTGTAAGAGAGGATGGCTCTCATGCAGATGTCTCAGGGAAGAAGAGCCTCATAGCGAGAAGGGTGATAGATGAGCTTGTGAGGATCCTGAATGATAGAGATCAAGGATGCGGGGATGCGCGCAAACTGCAGCATTGAGCGATCTCAGTGGAAGCTCGCTGGGTTGGCGAGGGCCACGGTCCCAGGGCATGTGACCGGATTCTTCGCAGCAAGGCGCGAGGATGATCCTCTTGCATCTGGCTCCATAGGGTGCGGATTCACCCTGGGGCTCCTAGCGAGGACCACTGTGAGCGCAGCAGAATCAACCCAGATAATCATCAACGGGCATCCATCCGACGCGCCGGTGAGCAGACATGTCATCGATTCGCTGGCGCAGTCGCCTGTGAGGGTTGAGACGGAGCTGGATATGGTAATGGGAGCGGGATTCGGGGCGAGCGGCGCAGGGGCACTGAGCTGCGCATACGCGCTGAACCATCTCTTCGACCTCGGGCTGACGTCAAACCAGGTCGCTTCGGTCGCGCATCGCGCTGAGGTCCTGAGCGGCACAGGCCTCGGGGATGTCATAGCGCAGAACACAGGTGGACTTGTCATACGCATAGCACATGGCGCTCCTGGGAGGGGTGTTGTCGACAGGATTCCGGTTTCGAGAACGAGGATCTACGCGGTTGTGAGAGGGCCCATCCCGACCAGGGAGGTGCTCAGGGATGCGAGCGTGATGAAAAGAATCAATGATGCGGGTGAGAGGGCTGTGAAGGAGATCCTGCGGAGGCCGACTCTGGGGGATTTCATGCGTCTTTCGAGGAGGTTCACATCTGAGATCGAGCTGGCGAGCTCATGGGCGATGGATGCGATAGAGGCAGTCGAATCTGCGGGTGGGATGGCGAGCATGATAATGCTTGGCGACTCTGTTTTCGCGGTGGGAGGAGATGAATGCAGGGAGGCGCTTCAGCATTTCGGAGATGTGATCGAGACCGAGATCGTTCAGAGGGGGCCTCTGCTTGACTGAGATACCAAGATCGCATCCAAGATATGCCTCACTCATGACGCGCGAGAGGATCGCGGATGGCGTGAGGAATGGGATAACAAGCGTCCAGGGGCTGATCGCACAGGGGCGGGGCGAGGCGTTCGATTACATCCTCGGCGAGAGGACCATGCGCTCAGCGGATCGGGCAACACTTGCAGCCGCGGCAGCCCTTCTTCTCGCGAAGAGGCCGGCGATCAGCGTGAATGGGAACGTTGCTGCTCTTGTTCCCGGAGAGATGGTGGAGCTTGCCTCTCTCCTGAATGCGCCCCTGGAGGTGAACCTGTTCCACAGAAGCGAGGATCGGGTGAGAAAGATCGCGGATCTCCTCAGATCTCACGGTGCGCGCCTGGTTCTGGGAGAGAATCCCGACTGCAGGATACCGGGACTGGAGCACAGCCGCGCTCTGGCTACCAGGGGCGGCATATACGATGCAGATGCTGTGCTGATACCCCTGGAGGATGGTGACAGGTGCGAGGCGCTTGTGGGGATGGGTAAGACTGTGATAGCCGTGGATCTCAATCCCCTCTCAAGGACGGCCATGATGGCCAGCATCACGATCGTGGATAACATAACAAGAGCTGTGCCAAATCTGGTGGGAAAGATAAGATCGCTCTCAGGATCCCCCACAGAGTATCTCCAGACTGTACTGAGGGATTACAGCAACAGGAACACATTGAGGGATGCTCTGATCGAGATGCAGGAGTATCTAACTTCAAGAATGGGTCAGCTACTCCAGTCTGAAGACCGGAGCCTGTAACTCCATATGCACCGCTACAATAGGCTGGTCGACAGCTGTCCTGGCTGTGATGTTTACTGCAGCAATATGATCTGCAAGCTCAGCAAATGCGCAAGACTCACATCTGAGCTCATCGCGGTTAGGCCGTTTGCTCTAAGAGACATGCCCATATTCCGGACATGTTCTGGAAGTCTTCCTCGAATCCAAGAGCACAGCCGACACTCCAGGCTTTCGGGCGTTGTACTCAATGAGACGAGATTCAGCCCGGACTCTTGATGCATTCCCAGCTGAAGTGGAGATCGCATGAGGAAAATCGATCCGAAGCTGATGATGAGAGCAGTTTGGCAGCTGCGTGTGAGACGCAGGCCCTTTGTTCTCTCCCATACGGTGAACACTGGCTGCAACCTCAGATGCAGCTTCTGCCCTCACTGGCGCAGGCGCGGTAATGAGATGGGCTACAGGGAGATTAAAGGGATGCTCGATGACGCAGCGCGATTCGGTATAGGCGCATACAATGCATGGGCCACCGAGCCTCTGCTGCGGCACGAACTTCCGGAGATCCTGCGGCACGCGAGATCTCTGGGGATGTTGACATCGCTGGTGACGAACGGCATTCTGCTAAGCGAGAGGATAAATGATCTCGAGAGCCTCAACTACCTCACGGTCTCTGTGGACGGGATCGAGAGTCTCAGGGAGATAAGAGGCATAGATCTCGATGAGATCGTGGATGGCATCGTGGAGGCCAGGAGGAGGGGCATCGAGGTCCTGATGAACTGCGTGATCAGCAATAAAAATCTCGGAGAACTTACGGCTCTGGTGAAGCTTGCGAAAAGGATCGATGCATGGATCTCGTTCGAGCCGCTCCACGAGTTTGATGAAGCAGAGTGCGACGATCTTAAGATCAGAGATCGGGGACGCTACAGATCAGCGATCGGGGAGCTGATCGATCTCAAATCAAGAGGCGCTCCGATCATCAACTCCATCACATACCTCAGGATGATACAGGAGGGGAGGCCGGAGTTCAGGTGCCATGCAGCGGATCTGATACTCCACGTATCGGTGGACGGGAGCATTTACGTCTGCCGCGTCCACGACGAGCCTCTGGGCCATGTATCCAGGGGCATATCAAATGTCTGGCGCGAGTCTCGCGAGATGCGTAAAAATATATCTGAAGGCTGCAGTGGGTGCCTGTTCTTCGGCTACGTCGAGAACAGCCTGCTCTACAGCATGGTTCCTGAGGTCATGATGCACTACGAGTGGATGTAGCTATGCGATGAGCTACACCGAGATCCGCCGTGCTTCCGGGGTCATTGCGGCGGCTTCAGCGCAGCAGCGATGGATCTGCAGATGAATGTATTCGAACTCCATGTTTCAATTCATATTCCGGGCTATGACGCCGGAGCTGGATGAGATGCGGAATGATTTCGGGAGTCTACAATGTGTACGGGCTGTATCCCGCCTTTGAAAAGGCGGGGATTAGCCCTGCTATCGTCCTAAAAGTCCAGCAGGGATCGCTGCTTCTGGGCCCGCTGATCAAAATGGAGGAGGCTTTTCTGAGATCTGCACTGGAGCAGGCTCTCCCTGCCCACATCAAATGGCGTGAAGAGCCTGAGAACAGGCGGGAGAAGCTGCTTCTCAATGTAATATTCTGTATCCACCGGAAGGTTGTTCTCCACAGCATACTCCGGATCCTCAGCCCTGTCGACAAAGAGCGTCTTTTTGCCTCCCTTGACTATTATGAACGCGACCCTGTCGCCCACACCCGGCACCCTCCCTCCGCGCCTCCGCATCTTCTCGACCAGCTGGATGTGGGGCTGCTTGTTCCTGTATGTGGATGCATCCTTTGTGAAACGTCTTGTGAGCACAAGATCGTCGAGAAGCTCCCTGTCCCGCGTGATATCCATATCCCTGAGCCTCTGGATCACATCCCTAACGTGCTCAACTGCATCATCCACCCGGCCCTCCTTCAGAATCAGCTCAAGGCATCTCCGGAGAGTCTTGGAGGTGAGATCGCACCAGTCCCTTCGCACAGTCTCCATGCCTCTGACCTTTATCCTGTCCCTCCATCCGCTCTCGGAAGCCCTCTCGAATAGCCAGAGGGCATACCTTTTCTTCGCCAGGAAGATCGCACGCCTGGCGAACGCCTCGAATACGAGCTCCATCGGCTCCGGGAGCTTCGATGTTATCGTCTCCGCGATCTTTCGTCCTATAAGCTCCGCATCCTCAGGGGAGATGCTCTGATCAGAGGATATCCTGACAAATACGCTGTCCGTGTCCCCGTAGACGACAGAGAGATCGTAGCGCCTGCCTCCAACGGGATTCTCTCTGGGGAGCACAGCCCTCCCATCAACAATGTAAACGGAGCCGATCTCCTCGATCATCTCCTTTGTCCTTATTATGTTATGCCTTCCGAAGCTTGTAACAGCGTTCGCCAGAGTCAGACTGTAAAGCCTCGCCCTGGCGTATCCAGAGTATCCATAGAAGCTGTTCAGCAGGATCTTGAGCGCGTACTGCTTTGCATCGAGAAACGCACGCTCCTCTTCGCCCGCGCTCTTCATGAGCCTCTTCGTCTCTGTCCTTTTCTCCAGCAGCTCCCTCAGTATCTCCGGCACAATCCCTTTGCAAACAGAGGGGGCTGCGAAATCTCCACCAGATGGCGATTTTATAACTTCTAACGGCCTCTCCTTTGTGACCACTGTCGAGTAGCAGAGGTTGTGGGCCATCATTATCGTGGGATAGAGCGATTTGTAGTCCAATATGACGACGTTCTCCACAAGTCCCTTCACGGGAGTGAGAACCGCCCCGCCCTTCAGCTCATCTGCATCCATGAACCGCTCGTCCGACTCCTCCGAGTCCGGCTTCGGCGGGAGAACTCTCCCATGCGATCTGAACCTCCTGAGCAGCAGGTTCTCAACCATGCCGCTCTGGCCGCCATTGACTATGTCCTGGAGCAGCGAACCGCTCGCCCTCGCCAGGGCTATGTATTTATCCATCAGCCTCAGGCGTAGGAGGAGCTGCATGACAAGCACCGCATCCTGCCTCGAGTAGCTTATGAGATCTGAGAGCCCATCGCCTTCAAGCCAGATCGATTCCATCCTGGCAGGGTTCACGTCTCGCTTCTCCTCTCCGATCAGCTCCATGGCAGCGTTTCTGAGAGTGTACTGCTTCAGGCTGAATGAGGATCTGATGATCGGAAGCAGGTCCACAACGACCCGGCCGGTCACAGCGACATTTTTGTTACCGCCTATGCTTTTGATGAGCCATGTGCTTCCATCGCGACCCACATCCATCTCTATTCCCAGCCTGGATGCCCGCTCCCTGAGATACGGGATGTCGAACTCGTTCGAGTTGTAGCCAGCCATGATATCAGGATCGTATTCGTCGATTACAGAGACAAACCTGGAGATGAGGTCTCTCTCATCAGCACAGCCCTCAACATCCTGCCTCTCGCATTTGAGCTCCCTCCCCACCAGAACGAGGTCGCTCAGCCCTCGATAGGGGGGATTGAATGCCATGCTTATCAGTATCACAGGTGAGCTCTCAGGCCTGGGCATCTCCCCGTTCTTCGGTAGGCATTCGATATCGAAGGCCATGAACCTCAGAGGCGCCGTGCTCTCAAGATCCTCCTGCGCCAGCTTATCCACAGGCACATCAACGATCAACCGGCGCCTGTCGCGCATCTCGCCTCTCTCCCCGTCCGGGACTTTAACCCACGCCATGCCGCCGAGGCCTGTATCTATGAGAAATCTGTTCTTGAAGAGAATGTCGGTCTCGTAGACCGCCTTAACGGAGGGGATCTCCTTCACCCTGTCCCTTATCTCCCTGACAGACTTAGGATCCCTCGCGATTATCCTGAGCATCTCTGATGGCCTCGACTGGTACCCTATGGGCTCGTATCGCTCGACGATCTCCACATCGAGACCCAGGGATCTGACAGCATCCGCTGCACTGGCGAGGTCATGAGCGCTTGCATAAAAATAAGGCCGGAATCCTGACACACGGCAGATAACGCTATCCCCACCATCGCTGACGCCAAACAGCTGCACGACAGGATATCCACTTCTGTCGTAGACGTAGTTTGCATCCAGGATCTGGAAGCGCATCATGCAGAAGATAAACCGGATCGGTTATAAAGTATTCGAAGTGCGGATCCCCATTCTGATAAGTCCGGTGCAGAATCGAACAAAGAGCATGCGTCTTTGCAGGATACGTGGGATGCTGTGCTAGTGTATGCAGATTCCTGAGATGATAGTTGGATACAGTGATTTGAAATCCAGAACGAGTATGTCGTGCTGTGCTATTGTATGCAGATTCCTGAGATGATAGCCGGTGAATCGAGCCCACGACCAAAGCATGAAACCTGAGATGCATACAGGGTTGGGGCAACCTATTTAAAACTTATTTTAAATGTTTATTATCTTCGACCACGCGAGAAGGTACCGGTGTTATTCGGACAGGTCCCCTGATACGACCTGTTGTGTTGAATAATGTTTGAGAATCCGATAGCAGAGGCTGGATTCATACGAATTGCAATCCTAGTAAAAATCAATAGCTCTCGACCTTAGAGCTCTTAATTATTCAACACAGCAATACGACCGAAATATTTATATTCGACAATTGCCTTAATTTGTTTGGGCAAAAGCCGGACGCGTTCCCACCTCCGACACCCGCCTTTTGCCTCCTATCTTCCCAATTCTCTCAACGCTCTTAGCGATAACTTGCTCGAGCAGTCACGCTATGCGCTCCTGTCGAGCGAGTGAGTGCATTCAGCAACCGGCATACGGCGAGGTTGCAATAAATAGAGCGTTCTCTCAGATATCGCACTATCTTCAATCCTCGCAGTATGCCCTGAGCTTCCTCTCAAGCCGCTCCACCTGCTCGACAGCTGTGCCTGTGTATCTGTGTGGATCGAGCAGCTCTCTGAGCTCATCCTCGCCGATGTATTTCGTGACAGTTCCATCCTCTAGGAGGACATCGAGCAGCTCACGCCTCTCCTCAAACGCCCTCATCGATGCCTTCCTCAGTATCTCATGAGATGTCTGCCTGCCAGCGCCCCTCTTCGCCAGCTCAACCATGACAGCCTCAGCCATGTTCAGACCCTTGAGCAGGGTGAGGTTTCTCTCGACGTTCTCCTTTCGTATCCTGAGCCCTTTCAGAATCCTGATGGTGAGATTGAGTATGTGATCTGTGAGCACGAAGGCCTCAGGGAATATGACGCGCTCGCAGCTGGAGTTTGTGAGATCCCTCTCATCCCAGAGCGGTATGTTCGCAAACGCTGGCTCAACCTGTGCTCTGACAACCCTCGCAAGGCCACAGACCTGCTCAGATCTTATCGGATTTCTCTTGTGCGGCATTGTGCTGGAACCTACCTGCTTCTTGCCGAAGCTCTCCTCCACCTCCCCGATCTCTGTCCTCTGTAGAGTCCTGATCTCCACGCAGATCTTGTCGAGCGTGGAGGCGATGAGGGCCAGGAGACATATGACCTCTGCGTGGCGATCCCTCTGCACGACCTGGTTGGAGACATCGACCTCATTGAGCCCGAGGATCTCCATGACCCTGCGCTGTATGGTCATGCCGTGGGGGCCGAATGCTGCCTGTGTCCCAACGGCACCGCTGATCTTCCCGACCGCAGCCCTGGGCCGTATCTCCCTGAGCCTCTCGATGTGGCGGGAGACCTCTGAGGCCCATATCGCAAACCTCAGCCCATAGGTCGTTGGTACAGCCATCTGTCCATGTGTCCTACCGGCGCATACGAGATCCTTGTTTTCCAGGGCCATCTCCAGGAGGACTCTGAGCAGCTCCCTGAGCTTCGACTCGATGATCTCCAGGGATGCTTTGAGCTGCAGGCCTGTTGCTGTATCCAGAATATCATTCGATGTCGCGCCGAGATGTATCCACTCCCCGTAATCGCAGGCCTCAGCCATCGCCAGGACCACTGCCATCATGTCATGCCCTATCTCGGCCTCGATCTCCTTTGCCCGCTGGGGCGATGCGATCTCCGCTGCCCTCGATATCGCATCTGCGGCTCCCCTCGGGATGAGGCCGACCTCCTCCTCTGCCCTGGCAAGGGCTGCCTCCACCCTGAAGAGCATCCTGATCCTGTAATCCTCCTCCCAGATCGCCTTCATCTCCGGCGTCCCGTACCTGTAATCTATTGGATGTATCGGCATGCTTCTGCAGGTGAATGTGCTATGTTAAAGGAGTTTACGGAATCTGGTGATTGTCAAACACGCCGGCCTGAAGACGGGAGTCTCAGTTGCGCGCAGATGATCCTGTGAGCTCAGAGGTGCACCATCCAGACATCTCCCAAAGTTAAGGCGCATGGAGCTGAAGCAACTGATTACTGAGCACTGGTCTTTTCTTAGATGACGATATCGATCGCCTCATTTTCTTCTCACTGATCACAGGCAGTTTGGATCTCAGGATCCACCCAGAATGAGCCAACTTTTATATTTCATCAGCTCACAATATATTTGTCGGTTGCGCTCCCTGCTGTGCAGCATGTGGCGCATCGAGCCATTGCAAGCTATGGAGGACCACACTCATGAGTAGAAACCTGGCCGCATGGGATGTACGTGAGGAGGATTTTCCGTCACAGGGAAGCATGTATGATAAGCTGAAATTTGTCCTGAGGTATGCGGTTCTCGCCCCATCAGGCCCAAACACACAGCCATGGAAGTTCTCAATCAGAGACAGCAGCATATCTGTGATATTTGACAGGTCCAGAACACTCCCCGCAGTCGATCCGACGCACAGGACCGCATACATAAGTTTGGGCTGTGCGGTGGCAAATATCCTAATCGCTGCGGAGCACTTCAATCTGGGTTACAGGATTGAATGCTTCCCCGACGGCATGGACGCGGATCGCATCGCTCTGATCAGCTTTTCAGAGGGTCTCACTGAGAGAAGGTTCCCCGACCTGTTCAGACAGATAACAGAGAGGCACACGAATCGAAGCAGGTTTGAGGATAGGGAGATCGAGCCTGAGAAGCTTCAGAGGATGAAAGAGCTCGTGGAGAAAGATGGCTTCAGGCTTGACATAATGACAGATCCGGAGGGCAAGAGCCGGATGGCAGATATACTCGCGCGCGCACACAAAATACAGCTCGGGAATAAGGAGTTCAGGAGGGAGCTGGCATCCTGGATAAGACCCAACACCTCGGATGCGTACGACGGGCTGCCTGGCTATGCATTTGGCTATTCTGATTTCGAGTCGTATCTTGGAAAGTTTATATTCGGAACATTTGACACATCCTGGTCGAGGGCCAGAAAGGAGTCAGCTCTAATGAGAGAATCTCCTGCGGTTGGAGTTCTATCATCGAACTCAGAGGACAGGCTCACGTGGGTCAGGCTGGGCGTCACCTTCGAGAAGCTGTTCCTCCTGGCCACAGAGATGGACGTGCGCTTCGATCTCTTCAGCCAGCCTATAGCAATAGATGAGCTCAGAGAAGAGATGGCGAAGTTTCTTGGCGTAAGATATCCACAGCTGCTCATACGCATGGGATACGCTCCGCCGACAAGACATACTCCGAGACGGCCGGTGGAGATGGTGCTCGTGGAATGAGCGTTGTGGGGCTGTGATTCTGAAGCAATAATCACAGGCAGCATCATATCCATAGAGGAGAGTCATGTGAAGGCAGCAGATCTGATCCTGGGACACATAGAGGAGAAACGACAAGCTCTGTGGATCTGATTGAGATGCGTGTCATTGATCTGGCATCAGCTTCCATATCGAGCAGATCAAAGCTCTTGGATCAGCAAGCGGATAACTGGATCTCACGCATCTCCAATCTCGAGATGAGAGATCGGATTGCTTCTGCGATTTGAGAAACCATATGCATATGAGGGAAGGAAAGGCTGATTAGCTGTGCTGCACATCTGCACAGTGGGGAGGATCATGACCAGTGATGTTTACTTTGCGGATATCAGAGCCAGGAGCGATAGTGAGAACAAGCTCGAGAAGATCAGGAGACTTTTCAGCGCTGCCGGTTTCGATAAAATTCTCGATAAAGGTGATCTCACTGCCATAAAGCTCCACTTCGGCGAGGTGGGTAACGATACTTACATCAGCCCCGTCTTTGTGCGTGAGGTCGTGAAGCTTGTGAAGGAGAGAGGCGCGCGGCCGTTCCTGACGGACACGAACACGCTCTACAGCGGCGGCCGTGGGAACTCGGTTGACCACACCAGGACGGCGATAGAGCATGGCTTCGCTTATGCTGTTGTCGATGCGCCCGTTATAATCGCAGACGGCCTGCGCGGGGGGAACCACATCAGCGTTGATGTTAACCTCAATCACTTCAGGTCTGTGAGGATAGCCGGAGATATCGCCAGCGCCGACAGCATGATCGTCCTCTCGCACTTCAAGGCGCACATCCTCGCCGGCTTCGGCGGGGCGATAAAGAACCTCGGCATGGGATGCGCGCCTCCGATCGGAAAGGCAGAGCAGCACACCGCAAAACCCATGGTGCATAAAGAGAGATGCAAGGGGTGCGGCAGGTGCGTGAAGGCATGCCCGAGATCTGCGATATCTCTGCTTGAAGGGAAAGCCTCCATCGATCTCAGTATCTGTGTCGGCTGCGGTGAGTGCGTCAGGGCATGCCCCGAGAGGGCAATTGACTTCGACTGGGCCATTGCGATACCGCCATTCGTGGAGAGAATGGTCGAGTACGCATACGGAGCTCTTCTCGGTAAATCCGGACGCGTCGGTTTCTTCAACTTTCTGATGGATATAACGCCGGACTGCGACTGCGTGCCGTGGTCCGATGCTCCGGTGGTCCCAGACATAGGAATTCTCGCATCCAGGGATCCGGTTGCCATCGACATGGCCAGCTACGACCTCGTCAACGCTCAGATGGGCCTCGAGAACAGCTACCTGAAGAGCAACAGGAGGCCTGGAGAGGACAAGTTCAGGGGGTGCTGGGAGTCGACAAACGCTCTGCACCAGGTTGTTTATGGGGAGAAGATCGGCCTTGGGACCAGCAGGTACAGACTCATCAGGATCTGATCCCAGGGTTCTCTGTGCGTTCAACGTGAATATCGACTGTGTTCACACCATCACAGGGAAGGAGATCGAGATGCTATCACACCGCATCGATCTCCCGGCCGAAAGATCCGGGGTTCCATCAAAGATCGGTTCTCTGGAGGATCTCATCATATCTATCCTGTATCACATGCGCCGTGGAACAGGCGGCGAGCTAATCATTAAGAGTGAGAAGGTCGCTGATGAGATCGCATCGCTCTTCCCCTGGGAGAGAAGGATGGGAGGGAATGCAGGGAACATCGCAAACGTTCTCGCCGCGCTCGGAGCAGAGCCTGTAGTCAACGTCCCATCCCTGACTCCGCTCCAGGCATCTCTCTTTCATCCAGCGGTCAGGGTTCCGGTCATGGGAAGAGGCGTCTCACTCTCAGATCCCGTGAACGCATCAGAGGAGGGGCAGGAGCTCAGGCACTTCGTGATACAGTACAGGAGCGGTGAGGATCTCGATATTCCTTCGGGAAGATTCACAGCTCCGAGGGATAACAGGATAATCGCGACGTTCGACCCGCTGAATCGAGTGATGCACATAAATCCCTCATTCCGCGCGTTTCTTGAAAAGCCCGCTCCTGATGTGAGGGGTGTGGTGCTTTCGGGGTTTCATCTCGTCCCCTACGAGCTTCACAGGGAGATCTTCGAGGAGCGGCTGGGATCTATGAGTCAGTGGATCTACACAAGATACAGCCACGCTGAGATGGGCAGCTTCGAGCGGCCGGAGGTCATGAGAGCCCTCCTGGAGATCCTGGATGTCGAGAGCATAGGCATGAACGAGGATGAGCTCTCGATGCTGGCGCATTCGGGAGAGGACTGGGAGGAGATCGCAGGGGCTGCGGAGCAGGTCCATGATGAGTTTGATATTCCAAGGGTGTGCGTTCACACCCGGGAGTTCACGGTGAGCATCTCGCCTGAGCCGGTAAAAGAGATCGCGGCGCTGGGGCTGGGCGCGGAGATCGCAGGCAGGCTCGCTGCCACAGGGTGCATTGAAAGATCGGTAAAGCTGAGCGTGAGCGATGAGGGGAGAATGGCGGTGGAGGATCTCGTGCGCGCCGGCGGGAGGAGGGCCGGTCTCGGCGCATTCAAGGAAAAAGATGGATCGAGCGTCTGCGTCCATCCATCCTTCCTGGCGCCTGAGCCTGTGACCACCGTCGGCCTCGGGGACGCGCTGACCGCGGCCACATTCTACATGCTCGTGAAGTCTTCCGCGTCCTGAGAGGGGAGATTACTCCTCCTGGACGAAATGCACGCCGACACGGCGCATTTTGTTCAGGCGCGCGATGTTGAGCAGAAGCGGCGTGAGCCCCTCGACCTGATGCGATACGCTCAGCGGGCCGGCATCGAGTGGCCTGAGATCGCGGATCTTTCTGCACATCTCTGCCACGAGATCCTTAGCAGCTTTATCATCGCCGCATATGGGCACATCGAACCTGAGGATCTTCTCTGCATCCATGAGCGACTTCGCAGGTATCGTGTGAAACGCAGAGACAACCCTCACGCTCTCCGGCAGGGAGTTCTTTACAAGAAACGCTGCACATCCCTCCGGAGGTGGCCTGTACTCGAAGTGGTCCGTCCGGGCCATGGGGACCACAGGCGATATCACGATCTGGTCTGAGTAGCAATCTCTCAGATCAGATGTCACCATGCTCAGGCTCTCTGGAGGAACACAGAGGACGACGACGTCCGAATCCATGATGGCGTTTGCGTTATCTCTTCCATACATCACTGCATCAATGCCCAGAGATCTCATGTATCTGCTGAGCTCAGATGCGCTCTCCTGGGCCCGCTCCGCCTTTCTGGACCCGATGACAACCTCATAATGGGGGGCCCAGCGGACCGCAAATCCATTACCGATATCCCCGGTACCACCGACAAGAGCAACCCTCATGGGCTAGAGGCTGCATATACTGATATTTATTCTTTTCTGAAAAAGAAAGTTGGTATTAATGATGATAGTAGCGAGACGAGCAAAAGATAATAGTAACAAAATACAATAGTAGTATAGATATTAGTGCAGAAAGACGGCTCTCAGAATCCAGGATGAAAGCGCGTATACTGCCATGCCCAGGGCTATTGATAGCCAGACGCCGATGCGTTCGAAGGTGATCATCACCGTCAGCACATAGGCGATCCATGCGGGCGTGAAAAGCAGAAGGCCTCTCGCATACTCACACAGATCAGCGCTGCTCCCCTCCATGGATATCAGTATGAATGTGAGGGCTGTGAGCACGGGAAAAGTGGCGATGAACGCTGATAGCGTCCCGCGGCCTGAGCTGCCGAGATGAACAACGAGCGCTGTGATGGCCCCACCAAGCACGAAGTAGATCAGCAGACGCATGCAACCTCTGTAAGAAGAAGGGATGGCACGAGATGCGAAAGGGAGTAGCAATGAAGGGGGTAATTAAACGCGACCTCGTGCCACATGTACATCTGCCTGCAATGCTCTCGAAGCATTACAGTTATCATTATCATATACCTTCTTCCTTATTAACTTTTAGGTTCTCAATTCTGGGCTGAAGATCTTCCTGCCAGATTTCATGGTTTACGGATTGGATCCGGTCGATTGCCAGGAAAGATCTGGTGCTGTATTCCCAAACATCCCATCAGGCCAGCAGAGAAACCAGATCCCTCAAAGGAGCATCGGTCTTTATACCGACTCCAGTGAAGTGCGTCCTGGAAGCCCTGTAGCCATGCTCAAGCAGATCGGATATGACGGACTCGACCTTCGACGGTGTGATTCTCAGCCTCCTGCAGATCTTATGATGATCGTAGTAGAACGGGACGTCAACCTCCTCAGAGCATAGTAATACTAATCTGTGGGCCCTGCTCTCAGGATCAAGTCTTTTGAGAGCTGCTCTGAGGATATCTTTATCGTGAAGCTGGCCGAGCCAGAGAGGCCCTGCAGTGCAGGTCCTTCCTCCACAGAAGCCGCACGTGCCTGAGGATGTGCAGCCCATGCCCATCCTCAAACTCCAGCCTCCACAACTGAAGCAGTGCTCGACATATCCCATGGACTCGAGGGCCTCATCGGCCTCACGCGCACCTTTTTTTATTCGCAGATGCAGGCGAACATAGTGCTCTGTGGCATACGAGAGCAGGGGTATTCCCCGCCTGTCGGCCCTCGCCATCTCCCGTATTACAGCTCCAATCAGGATCCGCACGCCCATCTCCCTGTGGTACTCGGTATTCAGAGGGACTGCAAGATATTTTCTCATGCCGCTCCGGAGATGTGCCCCGCAGAGTGGGGCGGTATCCGTTGCCGTTATGAAGAGATACGATCTTGCGGAGGATGCTGCAGGAGCGAGGAACTGCGCGGGGGAGCCGAACGGATCGAGATCTATCGTCTCGAACCGTCTCCTGCTCATGATGACACTGGCGCTCTCGCAGGTCACCTCACAGTCTGATACATCATTCAGGGCGAGGTTCTCCCTGATGCGCTGGCATGCTGAAGGGCTGATATCGTTCATCACGACACGCTCGACGCCTGCCTCCTTTCTCACCCTGATGCCACGTATGCCGCTGGCAGAGAACGCATCCAGGTACTCCTTTATTCCGAGCTCTGAGGCCATCGCGACGCAGATATCCCTGTTCGTTCTCATCCTGGGATTGTAGAAGACCCCGTCTGTGTTAACCCTGACCGAGCCCTCCACCGCGATCATCGACAGGCCTCACGCTCAGAATATGTCGCCGTGTATGATCGTCAGCCTTCTCTTCAGGTTTGCCACGGTCTCGATCAGCTCCCTTGGGACATCTCTCTTCTCCTTGGGCCGGTCTGGAAGAGAGAGTGGGGGTCTCCCGATCATCTTCATTATAGCATCGACCCACCACTTCGGGAGCTCCTCCGGCATCTCCTTTCCTCTCAGGGTCTGGAATGCCAGAGTCCATGCGAGCGGCACAACCTCCAGGTTGTAGCCGCCACCGCCCAGAGCGAGCATCCTCCCATTCGCGTACTCATCTGTGAGCTCTTTTATCCTCCTGACGAGATAGCCGTAGCCCTCAAGCGTGAGATCGAGGCTCGCGAGAGGATCTGCATAGTGAGTATCGGCGCCGAGCTGCGCGACGACCGCATCAGGTTTGAACCACCTGAAGAGCGCGGGGATTACGGACTCAAAGGCATATCTGTAGCATTCATCATCCGCATTCAGCGGCATCGGTATGTTCGCGGAGTAGCCATACCCGTCTCCGCTGCCGATCTCGTCCACGAAGCCGGTTCCTGGAAAGAGGTACTTTCCAGATTCATGTATGGATATGGTCAGGACTGATGGATCCTCGTAGAAGATGTACTGCACGCCATCGCCGTGATGTGCATCGATATCTATGTAGAGGACTCTGTCGAATCGTTTCCTCAATGTGCGGATTCCGAGGGCGCAATCGTTGAAGACGCAGAATCCTGCCGCTCTGGCCGGAAACGCGTGATGAAGCCCGCCGGCCAGGTTGAACGCCACACAGGGCTCTGATGCAACACGCTTCGCGGCCTCGATGCTGGCTCCGGCGATCAGCGCGCTCGCGTCATAGATCCCAGGGAATATGGGAGTATCAGGCTCATCCAGGCCGAGCGCTGGATCTGGTCGCTCATCCCTCACCGCCTGTATATACCCAGGATCGTGGACCATGAGGAGGTCGCTCTCGCTCGCATAGTACGGCTCCAGAACCTCTGTGTCGTATCCGAGGAAGAACCCATACTCCTCGATCATCCTGTAGGTGAGCATGATCCGCGCTGGCTGCAGCGGGTGTTCAGGGCCGAAGCTGTAGCCCATGAACATATCTGTATAGTATAGATAGATCATTTATAGCCCTTTTCCACCAGACCTTCGCTCCAGTAGTTATCACATCTGGGGCAATAGTATATAGTTTCAACGATTATCTTCTTCCAGCTCTTGGAATCGAGAGCCCTCCGCAGCTCCTTGGGCATGCACTCGTTCCCGCATTTCGGGCAGAACGGGACGAACTGGTCGAGCACGCTCTGGTCTTCCTCCAACTCTGCGACCTCCTTCTCGCCTGGGATCCGAACAGGTTTTGTGGTATGCGAAGATCCGATTGGATATAAGCTATGCGCATACTGTGGGATGTGATCAGGACTTCTGAAGCCCCGGATCTGCTGAATCCGGCCCCTCTGGAATGCTAAAAGCAGTCACAAACCTTTTTATATATGGTTTATCCTCTAGACTGAGGATGTCCGAGACCAGCATATATGTAGTCAAGACAACCGCAAATCAGGAGCGAGCGGTCGCGAATCTGGTCGCCCAGATAGCGAGAAAGGAGAAGCTGGACATACGGGCAATACTCGTTCCTGATGTGCTGAAGGGCTACGTATTGGTGGAGGCTTCGGCCCCAGAGATAGTGGAGCAGGCTATCCAGGGGGTTCCACATGCGCGCTCTGTGATAAAAGGCGCATCCAGCTTCGCAGAGATTGAGCACTTCCTGACGCCAAAGCCTGCAGTCGTTGGCATAAGCGAGGGCGCCATTGTGGAGCTGATCTCCGGGCCGTTCAAGGGCGAGATGGCCAGGGTGAAGCGGGTCGACTCGGCCAAAGAGGAGATAACCGTGGAGCTCTTCGAGGCCATGGTGCCCATACCCATAACGGTCAGAGGAGATCATGTAAGAGTCCTTAGCAAAGAAGAGGCTCAGAGGTGAACAATATTGGCTAATGTCGTCGAGGCGCTGGTATCAGGTGGCAAGGCAACTGCTGGACCGCCCCTTGGCCCGGCGCTTGGACCTCTCGGTGTCAATGTAGCAGCTGTTGTCGCCAAGATAAACGAGCTGACCAAAGATCTGAACGGCATGCAGGTTCCTGTGAAGATAAAGGTGAAGAGCAGGACCGAGTTCGAGATAGAGGTCGGCACACCTCCAACCTCGGCGCTCATACTGAAGGAGGCCGGGGTTGAGAAGGGCAGCGGTGACAAGAAGAGCTTTGCTGGTAACATATCGATGGATCAGGTGATAAAGATCGCAGAGATAAAGAGAAGGAACCTTCTCTCGAAGAACCTGAAGAGCGCGGTCAGAGAGATCGTGGGAACCTGTGGCTCCTTGGGGATAAAGATAGATGGTATGACCTCAAAAGAGGTGCAGCAGGCGCTCGCGTCTGGCAGCTACGACCACCTCTTTGAGGCGAAGTCCTAAATTGCGATCTTTGGAGCCGTAGAAGACCAAAAGTCGTGGACTACGGATGATCTGAATGAAAGAGAATATCGAAGAGGCAGTCAAAAAGGCGATCTCTGAGGCCCCGCCCAGGGGCTTCAAGGAGAGCGTCGATCTTGCCATAAATCTCCATAACATAGATCTGACACAGCCCGGCAACAGGATCGATACTGAAGTTATACTGCCACACGGGCGTGGAAGGCCAAATAGAATCGCGGTTTTCGCAGCTGGAGATACTGCGCTCAAGGCGAAGGGCGCTGGCGCTGACTACGTGATACCTCCAGAGGAGCTGAAGCTTCTGGGGGAGAACAGGAAGAACGCGAGAAAGCTGGCGGATGAATACGATTTCTTCATAGCCGAGACGCAGTTCATGCCAGTCATCGGTAAGACCCTCGGACCCATTCTCGGCAAACGTGGAAAGATGCCCACGCCACTTCCGCCCAATGCGGATGTCACCCAGATGGTCACGAGGCTCAAGAACATCGTCAGGATAAGATCCAGAGACAGGCCGACATTCCACATCGCTGTGGGCAGGAGAGACATGGACGCCAGGCAGCTTGCAGAGAACATAGAGTCCGTAATCACAAAGCTGGAGCAGACCCTGAAGGACGGTCGTCACAACCTGAAGTCAGTGTATGTCAAGACGACGATGGGGCCGGCGGTAAGGGTGATCTAGATGTCAGCAGATGTTCGCCACGTTGCTCGCGTGCCTGAATGGAAGCTGAGAGAGGTTGACGAGCTCGTGGAGCGGATAAGGAGCAGTCGCGTTGTAGGCGTTGCGTGTATACGCGAGCTTCCGGCAAGTGAGTTTCAGAGGATTCGCGGCATCCTGAGACCCCTCTCTGAGGTAAGGGTTGTCAACAACAACATTGCCCGGAGGGCTATACTGAAATCCGATGAATCGCTCAGGCCGCTCGCAGATTACATCGAGGACCAGACAGCGCTGATATTCTCCGATGCGAATCCGTTTGCGCTCAAGAGGATGCTGGACGCGGAGAAGCGCCCGATGCCCATAAAGGCAGGCGCCGTCGCCCCCATGGATATAGTGGTCGAGAGCGGCGAGACCTCTTTCTCGCCAGGACCGATGGTCGGAAAGCTCCAGAGCGCTGGAATACCTGCCGCCATAAAAGGCGGCAAGGTCGTGATAAACCAGAGGGTTGTGCTCGCGAAGAAGGGCGATGTGATATCTCCCAAGGTGGCGGAAGTCCTCCAGCTAATGGAGATATATCCGAAGCTCGTGGGACTGGAGCTCCGGGCCGCTTACAGCGACAGGCTGGTTTTCGCCGCAGAGGATCTCACACTGGACACGGATGCAGTTCTGAGGGATATATCCGAGGCTGCTGGAAAGGCGCTTGCCTTCGCGGTCGAGGTGGCCTATGTGACGCCTCAGACTGTGATCCCGATCGTTCAGCGTGCAGCATCCAGGGCGAGGTATCTGGTGGCCGAGCGCGGTATACCCGTCCCCGGCATGATAGATCTTGTCATAATGAAGGCACATGCCAATGCTCAGGCGATTGCAGGCTTGATGTCTGCCACTGAAGTGGCGCCGGAGCAGAAGCAGGTCGAAGAGGTTGAAGAGGTAGAGGAGAAGAAGGAAGAGGAGGACGCAGCCGCGGGGCTGGGTTCTCTGTTTGGTTAGAGAAAGGTGAGTTTAATGGAATACATATATGCAGCACTGTTACTACATAGCTCAGGCAAGGAAGTAAGCGATGATGGCATAAAGAAGGTCCTAGAGGCAGCGGGTGTGACGCCCGATGAGGTCAGGATCAAGGCCCTGGTCTCGGCGCTTGAGGGCGTTGATATCGACAAGGTCCTCTCCCAGGCGACCGCCATGCCGGTAGCAGCTGCCGCGCCAGCTGCATCTGCCGCAGGGACCGAAGCAAAGAAGCCTGCAGCCAAGGCAGAGGAAGAGGAGAAAAAGGAAGAGGCCGAGGAGAGCGGAATCGAGGGCCTCGGAGCGCTCTTCGGTTAATCCGCCCCCAACAGGGCGGACTGCTCTTTTTCAGTTTTTAGCATCTCTCTCGAATCACCATATCGCTATGCCGAAGTACGCTGCTATGAACTTCACCGAGACGTACAGGAAGTAGAGCCCGAAGATGAGCTTGAGCGTATTCGGCCTGAACCTCTTTATCACAGCAGCTCCGACCTGCGCTCCCACGATCGTTCCGGCTGCGAGGATTAACGCGGTCGTGAGCGCGACGAACCCCTGTGCGAGCTTTATTCCTCCTGCAACAACAGCCATCGGAATCATGACTGCCAGGGATGTTCCCATGGTGATGTAGACTGGTGCGCCGAAGAGGTATATCAGTCCCGGGACGAGCGCATATCCTCCGCCCAGCCCCACTATTCCAGTCAGAACGCCGATCGCAAAGCCGAAGACCGCAAAGCCGCTGCTCCCACCTGGGATAGCATTTCCCTCCTGCTTGGGCTTGCTGCGGCCGATGCCCTCGTAGATCATCCTGATCGCTGGCAGCAGAAATGCCAGACCCAGAATAAGCTGAAGGAGATCTATGTGCCCGACCAGAATCGTGAAGAGCCAGGAGCCGAAGATCACGCCAAGAATACCGCCGCCGGCGAGCCAGAGAGTTGCTCTTCTGTCCAGATTTTTCCGGATGAGGTGGCCGTAGCCCCCTGAGGTGGCGGTGAAGATGACCGCAAAGATCGTCGTGCCAATCGCGATGGGCGCTGGGTAGCCCATCCAGAAATGTATCACCGGGAGCATGATGCTGCATCCGCCGGTTCCAATCAATCCGCCGAGGAAACCAGCTGCAAGGCCAACCACAATCAGCAATACGCCTCTCAGAGGAGTCAGCAGCGGCACGCCGCTCAGCCTGTCCCCTCCGGAAAGGTACGACCATATCGCAAGAGCCGTTATAACAACCAGAAGTACGATTACTGGCCTGTATACCTGCCAAAATCTTCCATTCATATCGCATCCCTCCAGACAGCACCAGAGATGCTGCCATGTGTGGCGTGCAGCCACAATTTATGAATCGATTTTTCTCGATTTAAATCTTTGCTATCCTGGGATATTGTAACGCGCAAATTCACACTGTTATCATTAACAGTGTTACCTAAACGCTATTGTGATCAGCTATACAGACAAACGGATAAGCAGTTTTTTAGAGGACACATCTGAGAAAATAAAAATTATCTGTAAAAACTAATAGACTTTGCATCTCGAAAACTTTAAATCGAAAAGTGTTGATTTGAATTTGGTGAAAGCATGGCATGGCTTGTTGGCTACCCGAGGGAGAAGATAACCTGGCATCCCACAATAGATCGCGAAAAGTGTGTGAAGTGCGGGATGTGCATGAATTGTATGAGGGATGTGTATGACTGGACAGAGGATGGGCCTGTGGTTGCAAGGCCAAATCAATGCGTTGTTGGCTGCACTACCTGCGCCAATCTCTGCATGGGCGAGGCGATATCATTCCCGGATATAAAGCTTGTCAGGGAGATATACAAGCGGGAGCACATCTGGGCGAAGGTGAAGAAACAGCTCGAGGAGGAGGGGAAACTGAGACCGAGGTAGAGCCATATTTGCAAATAATAGCAAGGTCTGACATTCCTGGCCGGTCATCAGGGCGCAGCTCCAGTCTTGAAATGCACATGAACCTGGAAAGGTTCACAAGGTTTATCTTTGGGAGAGCGAAGCGAGAGGACCCCGCCCTTAGGATGAGAGCGAAGCCCCCCTTCGGGGCGATATCTATATTAAATGACGACGACTAATTTTACTTCAAGAGATGATCTAGGAAGGCAGGAAGTGCCGCCTGGGGATCTATCACATATGAGACTGGGAGCGCAGTCTCTGGCGGTGAGCCTAGAAGCTACGCCCTTCAGGGCGGGGAGCGTTCGCATCCGATCGCTTAATAAAAATAGACTGCTGCTATCTGCGGTCGGTCACATAGACAGCTGCCATCTCTGGGGAGTCGTTGGTGAGCTTGGTGGGCGGACTCAAAACCGCACCAAACTATCGACTGCGATGATGCAGTTCCTCTGTGCCAAAGCGTATCTATAAAGCCGCCGGGCATTTTGACGTTCGGTAAGTATTCTGCGCAACGAAACTGCCGATCGATATCCTGAGGTCGGGACCGCAGCGCACGTCGTACTGCCTGAAGCCGCATGGCCCTGGCAGCGCGAGCAGCAGTCCAGAAATTGGGGGATCTCGTATGAGCTGCACAACTGAGATTGATTTTGGGATGCCTCTCCTCGGGGACAGGCTTCCGAGAATGGAGGTGAGGACCACACATGGTCCGATGACTCTGCCGGATGATCTCGCAGGCAAATGGTTTGTTCTCTTCAGCCATCCTGCAGACTTCACGCCCGTATGCACCACGGAGTTCATAGCGTTCCAGAAGAGGAGGGAGGACTTCAAGAAGCTCAACTGCGAGCTCATAGGCCTCTCAGTAGATCAGGTCTTCTCCCACATGAAGTGGACCGAGTGGATCAGGGAGAAGATGGGGGTTGAGATAAAGTTCCCGATCATAGCGGACACTGGAGAGGTCGCCGATCTGCTCGGCATGATCCATCCCGGCAAGGGATCGAACACTGTGAGAGCTGTATTCATAGTGGACCCGAGCGGAATAATAAGGCTGATGCTCTACTACCCTCAGGAGGTTGGGAGGAACATAGACGAGGTTCTCAGGGTGGTGGAGGCTCTGCAGGTTGTGGACAAGAACAAGGTGGCAACGCCGGCCAACTGGCCGAACAACGATCTCATAGGCGATGAGGTCATCATACCGCCGCCAACAGACGAGAAGAGCGCAAAGGAAAGGCTCAAGATGTACGACTGCTACGACTGGTGGTTCTGCCACAAGAAGATATCAAGATGAGGTGTCATAGAGACGTGCCCGCTGGGCAGGGATCGATCAGCAAGGTCATGGCGCGAACGCGTGAAGCATCCTTTTTATTATGTCGCGTCCGCTGTGGTCCTTGCATCACATCATCTGATCCCACCACAGGCCGGAGAATCCGGCAGTGGATGCTTGGACATTCATTTATTTTAACTTAATCACAGGAAGAGCGCGCATTTCCAGGAGCTTGGGTGAGGCACACTGATGGTATGCTAAAAAAGCAGTTGATGATGCTCTGCCTTGCGGTCTGGCATAACATCCTGGCCTGGTTTCAAGCCGCAGATCAGCCCGTCTCGCGTCACCATTAACGGTGTGAAACGCATCTACTCCTCTGAGATCAGCCTCTCGTAGCTTCGCTGCGCCTCCTCCAGTATCTTCTCCTCTCCCTCGATCACGCCATCCCTCATGAGCACCCTTCCGTTGCATATCGTCCAGCAGACCCCGCCAGCCATGCTGTAGACCAGATGTGAGAGCATCGAGGTCTCAGGCGTGAACCATGGCCTCTTGATATTGATCAGGGCGAGATCCGCGAGGGCTCCGGGCCTGATACCTATATCCAGGGAGAATGCCCTGTATGCATTCTCTGTGGCCATCCGCCAGACAGCATCAGCGGGAAGTATCGCTGGACGTCCTGCAGCGCACTTCTGGACCACGGCTGCGACCTTCATCTCCTCGAAGATGTCCAGGTTGTTGTTGCTCGAAGCCCCATCCGTTCCCAGGCAGACATTCACCCCCTGTTCGATGAGTGTCGCGACCGGAGCGATGCCTGATGCGAGCTTGAGGTTGCTTATAGGGCAGTGGGCGACGTTCACATGCCTCTCCGCAAGAATCCTCATGTCTCTAGGCGTCAACCATACGCAGTGTGCCGCCACCACCCTCTCGCTCAGAAACCCAAGGCTTTCCAGGAACTCCACAGGTGTCATACGCCGCTGGTTTACAAATGTATCGACCTCATCCCTGGTCTCTGAGAGGTGTATGTGGATCTTTACATCATACCTCTCCGAGATCTCCCTCGCCCTGAGAAGCGTCTCCTCTGAACATGTGTAGACAGCATGCGGGCCCACAGCCGGCTTTATGAGATCGTCATCTCTCCATTTTTTTATGAACGGCTCGACGTCATCGAGAAGCTCAGGCCGCATATCGAAGAGCACACCTGAGAGCACGCCCCTTATCCCCATCTCCCTGGTGACTGCAGCTGTCTCATCCATGAAGTAGTACATATCGTTATAGCACGTCACTCCGAACCTTATCAGCTCCAGGCAGCCCAGCCTGACCCCTGCGCGGATATCAGATGGCCTGAGCCTCGCCTCCAGCGGCCAGATCTTATCACGGAGCCAGGGGATGAGCTCCATGTCATCGGCATAACCCCTCAGAAGCGTCATGGCCAGATGCGTGTGGCTGTTCACCAGGCCCGGAACTGCGAGCATGTTTCTGGCATCTATGACTTCATCATCATTTGGCCTCAAATCCCTTCCGACCTCGGAGATGCGGTTCCCCTCGATGAGAATGTCGATATCCTTCAGGAGAGACCCGTTTTGAATGAGGAATGCGCTGCGGATTAGCATGGACGGATGTATAAGCGGTAGATATTAATACCCTCTTGCCCGGAAAATGTGATGGGCTGAGGTAGCCAAGTGGCCTACGGCGCTGGTCTTGAGGTTCCGTAAGGAACAGGCTAACCAGTGGTGCATTGCACCGCGTGAGTTCGAATCTCACCCTCAGCGTGTACAAACTTCTCCGAACAAAAGATGATGATATGCCCTCTGAAAATCAAAATGATAACTGCATTGCATCTGAGATCATCCAGACTGCCCTGAGGATCCTCCGGCTAGGCCCGATATGCGACAGCTGCTTCGGCAGGCAGTTCGCCATGCTGGGGACGGGCATGACAAACAGCGAGCGTGGGCGCTCGATAAAGACGTTCATGGTCATGAGCGCGGACCTCCGCGATCCCGAAGAGTCCGGAGAGATGCTGCGCGCGCTCGCGCCGTCCTGCAGGCAGGCGAGGCTCAGGCTCGGCCTGGAGGATTTGGCTGAGCCCTGCTGGGTCTGCCTGGGGCAGATGTATCCCGAGCGCCTGGAGGAGCTTGCAGACAGGGCTGTGGAGGCCCTCAGCGGAATAGAATGCAGCAGGTTTCTGGTTGGCACATTCATGAGCGGCCTTCTTGCTGAGAACGAGGAGCTTCTGCTCGCTGATGGTTGTTCTAGATACGCAGAGCCCATGAAGTCGGAGATCAACCGCGAGGTTGGGAAGCTAATAGCATTGAAGAGCGGGAAGCAGCCTGATCTCAACAACCCTGAGGTTGTCGTTCATCTTCATCTTTCAGACGGACACATAGAGATCCAGATCCAGCCGCTTTACATCTACGGGCGTTACAGGAAACTCCAGCGCGGATTTCCGCAGACGAGATGGCCGTGCAGGGTCTGCGGCGGGAGGGGCTGCGAGAGGTGCGGCAATACAGGGCGAATGTACCAGGAGTCTGTTGATGAGCTCATAAGAGGGCCCATTGTAGAGGCTGCAGATGCTGAGGACACTGTATTTCATGGCGCTGGAAGAGAGGACATAGATGCCAGGATGCTAGGCAGCGGCCGGCCCTTTGTCGTCGAGGTCGTTCGCCCACGCAGAAGAGATCTGGACCTGAATGCGCTCAGGGACAGGATAAACAAAGAGTGCAGCGGCAAGGTCGAGGTCAGCGATCTCATTTTTGTCGATAAGTCGATGGTCGAGACCGTCAAGAACGAGAGGTTCGAGAAGACCTACGAGGCCGTTGTGGAGCTCTCAGCGCCGGTCGAGAAAGAAAAGCTTAAATCCGCCCTGTCCAAATTGGTAGGTTTTGTAGAACAGCGTACGCCAACTCGCGTCTCTCACAGAAGGGCGGATAAGGTCCGCAGGAGGGCGGTGCACAGCGCCGGTCTGGATGAGCTGAACGGCCGAATGGCAAAAATAACCGTCCGCTGCGACAGCGGCCTCTACGTTAAGGAGCTGATATCAGGGGACGGTGGCAGGACGAGGCCCAGCCTTGCGGAGCTTCTAGGGTCAGACGCCAGGGTCGTGGAGCTGGATGTAATAGATGTAGGTGGAGTGTCCGATGCCCAAGTCACACGGATTTCGTAAGAACACCAGGGACAAGCTCAAGAAGAGCGTCAGGGAGAGGGGAATCTCTCCTGTGGTCAGGGCGATACAGGATTTCGCCGTTGGTGAGAAGGTTCACATAATAATAGATCCCAGCATACACAAAGGAGTGCCGCACCCGAAGTTTCATGGCAGGACCGGAACTGTGGTGGGCAGGAGAGGGAGAGCTTACGTGCTGGAGGTCCCGGATCAGAACGCAAAGAAGCTCGTTATAGCCTTACCCGAGCACCTTGCTGCTCAGAAGTAGAAGATGATAGTCAAGGACGTTCTGAAAGAGGAACTGCTCACGATAGCAGAGGTGAACGCACTCCTCAGTGGGATCAGGGAGAAGAGGGCGGGCGAGCCAGAGGAGCTCGGATACGAGCTCAGGCGGGCCATGCGCCATGCGGAGCTGTTCTCCCACGGCACGCCTGAGGAGAGCAGGCGGCTCGTGGAAGCTCTCCTGGCTCTTGAGAAGGTTACCCCCGAGATAGCTGTGAAGATAGCGGACCTCAGGCCTGTGACCAGGGACGAGCTCAGGGCGATCTACGCGAAGGAGAAGTTCTCGCTGACAGAGGAAGAGCTGGACGCGATTCTCGATATAGTGCGCAGGGGGTAAGTCTCTCTTGCCCGATGCCAGGCCTCCAAAGAGGGAAACAGTAGCCCGGATACTCGACTATCTTCCCTACGGGCACGTCTCGGAGGCCATAACAAGCTACCAGAAGCGTCCGCTTGTTCAGGCAGTGGGTGAAGGAAGCTTCGTTCTGATGGAGATGACCCCAAAGGAAGGGGTCGTCCCAACGGTCGGGCAGCGCGTGAACCTGACAGCACGCGATGTGATCGAGCGCGTGAACAGGAGGATCAGCTACAACGAGCTCACAAACAGCGCCAAGCTCGAGCTCGGATATGAGATACAGAAGATAGTGCTCGATAACGAGGAGAGGTTCATCAGGTACTTCAACGAGGCTGGACCGATCACAACAAGGATGCACGGTCTCGAGCTGCTCCCAGGCATAGGAAAGAAGCTGATGTGGGCGATACTCAACGAGCGCAAGAAGGGCCCTTTCAAGAGCTTCAAGGACCTGTCTGAGAGGGTAAAGGGTCTGCACAACCCTGAGAAGCTCATCGCGAAGCGCATTGAGGAGGAGCTCATGGACGACCGGATCAAGTACAGGGTCTTCACAGCAGAGCCGAAGGAGCCGAAGCCTGTCGAGGCCCGCAGAAGGCCGTGAAATACAGGCTCAGCAGATGCTGCTCATGAGGAAGGCGGGATGAAGGCCGGACAGCATTTTCTGGTGGACAGAGGGATCGCGGAGAGGATAGCCGGTTACGCTGAGATCTCGTCATCCGACAGGGTACTGGAGATAGGCCCCGGCAGGGGAAGCCTGACGGAGTTCCTGGCCTCGAGGGCGGGCAGGGTTTATGCGATAGAGGCGGATCCTGATCTCGCCCACTATGTGGAGGAGAGGTTCCCCAACGTTGAGGTGATCCAGGGCGATGCGCTCCGCGTGGATCTCCCCGAGTACAACAAGGTCGTATCGAACCTTCCCTACCACATCTCGACAAAGATAACGCTGAGGCTGCTCGGGAGGCCCTTCGATCTCATGGTGCTAATGTACCAGAGAGAGTTTGTGGACAGAATGCTCGCCTCTCCCGGCACCAAGGATTACGGCAGGCTGAGCGTGAATGTCTCATACTACTCAAATGTCGAGATCCTTGAGACAGTGCCCAGGTCCGCGTTCCGGCCCATGCCGCATGTCAGCTCGGCTGTTGTCAGGCTCAGGCCGAGGGCTGACAGGGAGCAGGTCGACGATGCGATGTTCTCCTCGATAAGCAGGGATCTATTCACCAAGAGGAGAAAGAAGGTCAAGAACGCGCTGGCGTCAATAGGCATCGCAGAGGATGTGATGCTGGATCTCGATCCCGCGATCCTCGATGCGAGACCTGAGGATCTGGGTGTCGATGAGTTCGTCCGGATCGCCAGGGCGGTCTCGGAGCATCAGTCGAGGAACTCGCCGCGATGATCCAGGATCTCTGCGCTGAGCGCGTTACCTGATCGCCCGCTGGGATAGAAAAGAGCGTGCATTCACATTCGCATAACCTTAAAAAATAGCTCTCGGGATCTTCAGATGCAGCGAGATGGAATCACCACAGCGCATATCCGAAGTATCTTGCTGCGAACAGCACTCCGAGGACTACAACAAGAATCCCGAAGATCTTTGTGATGTAGCTGCCTGCTGATATGTATCTGTCTGCTATCCTGGCCGCAGCAGACCTCGAGAGCGCTGCCATCGGGATCACAGGCACCCCGTGTCCAAGGCCGAAGATGAAGAGCATTACACCCCCTCCCAGGGGCGAGACGTCCTGTGAGATGAGCCAGATTATCACTGGAAACACAAGCGATATCGCGCATGGAGCCCATCCCAGAGAGAAGAAAGCTCCGAGGAAGAACGCGCCAAGGGTCGAAGACCGCTCGAATATCTTTAAGGATATGTTGATAAAACGCTCAAGGTAGCTCTTTCCGGATCTCCTGAAGCTGAAGATCGGGCCCACGAACTCGCCCAGAGGGGTGATGCTGTTTATTCCCAGGACGATCAGCAGCATGCCAGCAGCGAGATCGAAGAACCTGGAGCTGCGCATGAAGATGCCGAGCTGGGATACGAAGAGACCGATCACAAAAAACACTGCTGCCATGCCTATTGTGAATGAGAGCCCGATTGCCAGGCCCTCTCTGTAATCGTCTCCGCTCCCATCACGCCTCTTTCTCGATATTATGTATGAGAAGAGGGCCGCAAGAAGAGCCACAGAGCATGGAGAGAGCGATGTCATTATCCCGAGCGCGAACATCCCGAGGGCAGATTTCCCAGAGCTTGAGGCTGAAAGCCAGCCCGGGCTGTATCCATCAGCGCTCATCAGATCAGCATAGAGCTTATCAGAGCTCTGGATGCCGTCGATCAGCCCCCTGCCTATTTGATACACGCGATAGACCTTGACCACATCCCCATCGGAATTCAATATTATTATCGTCGGGTTCGAGAAGCCCGTGCCCGATGACCAGTAGTCCATGTACCGTCCAGCGGCAGGATACGGCTGAAAGTCCTCTGCCCAGGGCCATGTCACATTCACCCCCCACCATGAAAGGGCGAGGGAGCTGCCGTTCGCCGAGTATGGATTCTTCCGTATGTTTATCGTGGTTATATCCGCATCAGGGTGCTCTGCGGCGAGCCTTGCGATCTCGGCGGTCTGCGCGGATAGGACCTCCTCACACTCCCTGCATATCGGGCTCTCTATGTTCGTGATGTACAGAATAGAAGGCCCCTGTCTGCTCTCCGGTGCCGCCTGCACAGCGAAGGAAGAGCAGATCAGCAGGATCGCCAAAAAATGTATGATCGAACGCATCAAGCTCCAGCCCAGCCATCTCTGTTTTCATTGTACAGAGCGATCGCGTCGTCGAGATACGACCTGATCCAGTCCTCTCCGGTGATATCCTCAGAGCTGTGCCATCCGATCTTCACATCGCCATTATCTTTCACGAGTGTGACAACCACTGTGAGCGGCACGAGGGCCTTTCCGCCGTCCGGATCATAGACTCTGGCATCAGCAGCCCGCGCATCAGAATCTCCGGAGAGATCGAATAGCGTCACGTCTCCTGAGTAATCCTTCATCACCTTATCAACCGCCTCCTTCTGTGGAGCACAGTAATCGCAGTTCAGATGAACGAAAATCAGAACTGGCCTCTCCTTCAGTGCATTCAGAACCCACGCTGGATGGTTCACAGAGCCGCCTGCATTTGTATTGTCCTCAGGATACGATATCCACCAGTCGTCCTTTCCAGCGCCGACAGAATGCTCTGCCCCCATCGCTGATAGCGAGAGCATCAGCAGAACCGCAATCAAGCTGTATGGCTTCAACATACGACCCCCAGTGCGGTCTCTCCGCACCAGCACTGCTTTAGTGGAGCTACATAAATCAATTTCGGTTCAACATATATGGATATGAAGCGGACCGCAAAGTATCTATTCCTTCAGATCGAGGAGATGCTGTGGGTCGCATGTCACTCCAACGAGATCTGAAAGAGGATTCTGTCATGAAGCGTCTCACTGCCGTGATTTCAGTGTTTATGCTGGTCCTGATATGTCTCAGTGTGGGCCCTGCATCTGGCGGAGGCAACCGCACCCTGACCCAGCACTCGTATCTCTTTGTAAACGGCTATATGGACGAGACAAAGATATACGAGACTGACTACGGGTTCAAGGGACAGAAGCTCGTCGTCGGGACGCGGGGCAGCGGCACCGTCTCAAGGAGGCAGACGATCGACCTCTGGAGCAGCAACACATCTGACGAGAGCGAGATGTACTTCAACGAGTGGGGTTACTTCGAGTACCATCCTTACTCTGAGGGGCCATCTGAGAGCGATCTGAAGAACGCGCTCTGCGCAAAGAACTACGATATCGGCAGCGTGGTCTCAGAGAGCTACTCATCGATAAGGGATCTCGTCAAGGACACCACCATATACCAGAGCGAGAACGTCTCGCTCTACCAGATCAACTCATATCTCCACGGCACTGCCAGGATAGGGGCGAGGTTCGTCAACAAAACAGACAGGACGACAAACATGCTCATGGGCGGCCTCTACATAGGCGAGGTCAACATACGTGAGGAGATTGAGGTCGGTGAGAATCCGCCGCTGACGCTCCCCTGCGCCTGAGTCCAGATGTTTTTGTGCTCCAGAGCAGAGAGATTGCCGCCTGGATTAGCTGTGCAGCCTCCTGAGAACCGGCGTTCACTGGCATGCCTCTACTGCAAGGTCATATGCTGTTGAGCACAGTGAGCACCCAGCGGATGAAGAGAGATGATCGTTGTATACAGCAGGGGCTTCGAGGAGAGGTATCCCACAAATCCGGTTGAGAACCCTGAAAGGGTCAGGCTTGCAGCTCAGGAGCTCTCAGGGTACGAGTTTTTCGAGCCAGCCCCAGCGAGCCACGAGGAGATCGCGGCGGTCCATACGGCGGGGCATATTGAGCGTGTTGGGATGCGAGGGCTCTACGAGGCTGCGGCTCTTGCAGCAGGTGGTGCCGTTGCAGCCGCGAGGATATCCCTGAGAGAGCCAGCCTTCGGGCTGATCCGCCCACCAGGACATCATGCATCCGCTGATCATTCATGGGGAATGTGCTTCTTCAACAACATCGCCATAGCTGTGAAGGCCATCAGGCCTCATTTCCGAAAAGCACTGATCCTTGACATCGACCTTCATTTCGGCGACGGCACTGTGAGCATATTTCGATGGGATCCGGATGTGAGCGTCGTCAACATCGGCGCCATTGACGTCAACTTCGATTACATAAAGCTCGAGAGCAGCGGATACATCGAGCAGGTGGAGAGGGCGCTCGAATCCCACGAGTACGATATCATATGCGTATCAGCTGGATTTGACACTTACCGACTTGACTGGGGCGGCATGCTCGATATAGATGACTACAGGAAGATCGGTTCCCTGATAAGAGACGCATCTGAGGAGGAATGTGACGGGCGCAGGTTCGCTGTTCTCGAGGGCGGGTATCATAGGGATCTGAGATACTGCATCAGGAGCTTCGTTTCGGGATTTGAATGATCGATTGCAGAGCTGCGATCTTGCAGCACTCGTTCAATCCATCAGAAAAGGCTCAAATATCTTTGGCTCAGGTTTTACTGTGAGGACAATCACATGCACGATCCAGACTATATCGAGAGGCAGCTTCGTGAGCTGATGCTCACAGGCTATGATGAGAGTGTTCGGGCCGAGCTTGAGTCCATTCTTGATGGCATGAACGAAAGGGACTGCCGGATCTCGGAGATGCTCGATGAGCTTCTTGAGGAGGTCGACAGGCTCCTGCTGCTGATGGACGAGCTCGGCCTGGATGAGGAGTAGGGTGGAGTGAATTGGAGAGATTGCCGGATGTTCAGGCCTGTCACCCTGCTTACCCTATCAACCTCACAAGGGTTGGGGTGACGGGAGTGAAGAAGCTCGTGAAGGTCGAAAGGAGTGGCGAGAGGCCAATCGTTCTCATATCGAACTTCGAGGTATTTGTGGATCTGCCATCGAGCAGGAAGGGTGCGAACCTCTCGAGGAACACCGAGGCCATAGACGAGGTTCTCGAGGAGGAGATCTCGAGGCCGGTTTACGAGATAGAGGAGCTCTGCGGCAAGATCGCTCTCCGTCTCCTCGAGCGGCATGAGTATGCGACCAGGGCCGAGGTGAAGATGAAGAGCGAGTATATAGTGAAGAGGCAGACCCCCGCCACGAAGGTGAACTGCCAGGAGGTGGTTGACATCTTCGCGGAGGCGAGGGCCACGATCGGCCCGAATCCACACATCAAAAAGCTCGTCGGCGCTGAAGTCATCGGAACAACAGCATGCCCCTGTGCCCAGGAGATAGTCAGGGAGAAGATGCGCAGAGATCTCCTCAACCTCGGGCTCAGCGAGGATGCGGTCGAGAGCTTCCTTGAGAGGGTGCCGGTGGCCACGCATAACCAGCGGGGACGCGGGAGCATATCGATAGAGGTCAGCGACAGAAAATGCGTCTCCATAGACCGCATAATAAGGATCATAGAGGAGTCGATGTCCTCGAAGGTTTACGGGCTCCTGAAGCGCCCTGATGAGGCTCTTGTAGTATCAAGGGCGCACATGAACCCGATGTTTGTTGAGGACTGCGTCAGGGAGATGGCACAGAGGGTCGTCGCAGCATTCACCGATCTTCCAGATGACGCGATCGTCACGCTGAAGCAGATAAATGAGGAGAGCATACACAGGCACAATGCGTTCGCCGAGAGGGTGGCGAAGATGGGGGAGCTGAGGGCGGAGCTCGCCGCGGTCCAGGAAATCCAGCCGAGCAGCGCCTCTCAGATTTAGAGGAGATCGCCTACTGAGATGGCATCAGCAGGCCATATGCGCAGCTTACGGGCAAAATAGAAAAAGGAGCCTTCATGAGATCATGACAGACAAGATAGGGCTTATAGGGGAGAGGATAAACAGCCTCCTGAAAGAGAGAGGAATCATCGCGAGATGCGAGCTCCTTCACAGGATCTACCAGGCGGTTCGCGAGGCGCGCCTGAGCGACGCTGAGATGGATCTTCTGAGGAGAATGGTTGGGGAGAGACCGGCGCCCGGGATATTCTCGAGCATAATGAGCGGACATCCGGTATTTCATGATACACCGAAGCTTGACAGCTTCATAGTGATCCACGGAAGGATATTCCACTTCCCGCTTTCCGGGAAGTACGACCGTCCGGACTTCGAGAGGGCGTACGAGACATTTAAAAGATCAAGGGATGAGCTGCTCGAGCTCGTTCGCTCCAACCTCGAGGACCTGACAGCAGATTTCCTCAACCGGGCAGGGTACTCGCTATCCCACAGAGGTTCCGGCAGGCTGTCTTTCGTGAAGGGCGGGGATAGACTGGAGGTTCTCGTCTACCCCAGGATCGGCATGCTCGATGTGGAGGAGTGCATCCTCGCTTCCGAGCTTTACGAGGGAATGGCCGCAATTGTGCCGCATGAGGAGAGCCTGGAGCCTTTCATGAGATTCTATCAGGAGCATGCGGGCCTTCTCGATGAGAAGGGTGTGCAGATATGGGTGGCAAATATGGAGGAGGGCTCTGTCGATCCCTTCATAGGGTTCACGACAGATCCGGAAATATACACAAGTTTCAAGAACCCGAAGCTTGCATCTATGGTCAGATCGAGATGGAGGTTAATCAGATGAAACACCCGGAGCGTATATTCTCCTACATGGAGCTGGATAGCGAGGATGAGCTCGTGAAGGCGATGACAGAGCACACATGGCCTCTCTGCTACGGATTCTACCACGGAGATCTCCTGTATCTCGGGGACGGTGACAGTGAGGACGCTCAGGAGTATTCGGTGGTGAGAATCGAGAGGACCGAGGGGCATCATGGCATTGTGGGCACAGAGGTCGGAAGGATCACATCCCACAACAAGGACGAAGTGCGCAGGATCATTAGAGAGATGAAAGCAGGTGTGCACAGCATGAGCAACCCCGTTAAAGTACAGGTTGAGCCCAAGTGGCATCACAGCTGTCAGCTGTGCAGGCTTGAGGAGGATTGAATCCAGGCCATTCGTCTGACTGAGCGCTGGTGTGCTGATGTGTATCATGTGCGTCATTCGGATCGTGTAACAAAGTACGCACTTCACTAATGGCGATAGACATCAGCCATTCCAGACCAAAGGCGAGAATTTCAGATAAAATGGGGGTTTTCATGAGAGAAAGAATTGTCTTGCTCGTTCTGTGCATAACAATCTGTCAGCTGGCAGGTGTCGTCGGATCTTACCTCACGGATCTATCAGTCACCACATGGTATCCGGCACTGATCAAGCCGTCCTACACCCCGCCAGGATGGTTTATAGGCTTGGTCTGGGTGGTGCTCTACACTCTTATGGGCATATCGCTGTTCCTGGTGCTCGACTCGAAGCCCCAGCCAGGACCCCTGAAGAATGCTCTTATGCCATTCAGCATTCAGCTTCTCCTTAACATCGCATGGTCAGGTGCATTCTTCGGCCTGCGGTCACCATTATATGCGCTTGTAATCATTGCTGCACTCTGGTTATCGATAATAGTAACCATGAAAAGATTCTTCGAGATATCCCGAAGGGCTGGCGTTCTTCTAATACCATATATCCTCTGGGTGAGCTTTGCAGCATTCCTCAACTACACAATCTGGAGGCTGAACTGAGCGTAAACTGAGCGTATAATCCTGCACGCTGTTTTGAACGTCCTTTTGGAGAACCCAAATCACAACACCCCAGCATCATGATATGTAGGCAGAAAGGCTTGCCCTTCAGCAAACATTTCTCTGATTTTTATATAGATGCGGCGGCCTGATTGTGCAGAGGACGATTCACGCAAAAGCTAAATATCGTCCCTGCAGAGAGTGCCTGGATGTTTGCGAATTGGGAAGAGCACGGGCTCATCGAGGATGGGCTGCGAGCGCTGGTGCATGAGTCCCGCGGGCTGCACGTCGGCGAGGTGATCGAGTACGTGCTCCTCTCTCCTGGCAAGAGGGTTCGCCCCCTTATACTCCTCTTCTCATCAGAGGCCTTCGGATTCGACCCACGAGATGCGCTCAATGCAGCGCTGGCGGTGGAGCTCGCACACGCAGCATCCCTGATCCATGATGACATCCTAGACTGCGGGGTGGAGAGGCGTGGAGCTCCGAGCGCGCTCAGGAGGTTCGGCATGGAAGCCTCATTGCTTTGTGGCGACTACATGATATCGATGTCGATAGGGCTGATCTCCTCGTACGGCGAGCCAGCAATCAGGCTCTTCTCAAAGGCGTGCATGGATATGGCAGAGGGGGAGATCATAGATCTATCGAGGATAGCATCTCCGCATGAGTACTACCAGTGCATAACAAAGAAGACAGCATCCCTTTTCGCGGCATCTGCCAGGCTCGGGTGCATGATATCAGGCGCTGATCGTGAGGATCAGATGCTGTACGAGAGGTACGGGCTAGAGCTTGGGCTTGCCTACCAGATCGTGGATGATCTCGAGGAGCTCATCGGTATCGACCAGGGAAAGAGATCTGCCAAGAAATCGATGACCCTGCCGAGGATCCACAGTCTGCGGTCTGGGCCTGAGGAGACCCTGCGGATGTGTGTTGATGCGGTGAGAGAGCATACAGGCAACGCTAGAGCCTCACTGCTCAGCGCAGGTGGCGATCCTGAGATGAAGGAGCGCCTTCTCACGATACTTGAGAGCATGACAGAGAGCATGGTGAAGAGATGCAGCTTGCCGAATCCCCTCTTCTGAGTTTAACCGTTGATATGGATGGTGGCATCAGGCTCAATGCGACTGGCCCACTGGCCCCATTTGCGAAGCCGATCGTTAAAAAGATCAACGGGATATTCGAGACCGAGAAGCCGATCAGCTCCGGTGAGAGGCTGATCTTCTCAACCTGGATCCCGCCAGCGCCCAGCAGAGCATTCGACAGGATGATATCCGCTCAGCTGAGATCTCTCACGCGCAGGAGGGTTCCGGATCAGCTCTCGATCTCGGTCTTCCGTGGCTGCCCGAACAGCTGCATCCACTGCTCAGCTCCCTCAAGAAGCGGGGATCTACTGGAGAGAGATCTTGTTAAAAGGGTCATCTCCGAGTCCCTGGATCTCGGAACATATCTTGTCACATTCGACGGCGGAGAGCCGATGCTGAGGCAGGACCTGCCGGAGCTGGTCGCGGCCGTCGACGAGAGGGCGATCGCGACCTGCTTCACCAGCGGATACGCTTTGAGTGAGAATCTCGCGCTGGAGCTAAAGAAAAGCGGCCTATACGCTGTGAGGGTGAGCATAGACAGCCCTGTTGAAGAGCAGCACGATCATTTCCGGGGAAGAAAAGGCGCCTTCAGAGATGCGATCTCTGGAGTCCGGAACGCTCTGAGCGCCGGACTTCTGGTGGATCTGTTCATGGTGGTCTCGCCATACAACATAGACCAGCTTGAGGATGCATACTCCCTGGCATGTGATCTCGGAGCGCACGAGCTCTCGCTCTACGAGATCGTGGCAGTGGGGCGATGGAAGGATCATGCGGATGAGGTCCTCTCCCACAGCGATATCGAGCATCTTGCTGAGTTTCACATGATGAAGAACAGGCTGCCAGACGGGCCGAGGGTGACAGCCCTGCCATACCTTCTCTCCCCGGAGATGTTCGGCTGCTTCGCGGGAAGGCGATGGATGCATGTTGACCCGTCCGGCGATGTCATGCCATGCGCATACATGCCGATCAGCTTCGGCAACGTCAGAAAGAGCTCCCTTAAGGACATCTGGCGGAGGATGAGCAGATACAGCTGGTTCCGGCATCGCTGCTCATGCCAGATGAAGGATGATCTTTTCAGGCATCTGCATTTTGAAAAGGAGGATCTGAAATGAGGTCTGGCTTTACTGTAATTCTGGTCATCGCCATCATGGCGATGGGTGCAAGTGCTCAGAAATACACTTCGACACCAACGCAGTATAACGATTCACTGGGCGAGGGTCTGGGTTGGATGAACATAGTGAGCCCGGAGCATACCGCTGAGTACCTGGCGAAGACCGGGGGCGCCACTGGCAGCGCAACCGCTCCCACAAACATCGATCTCAGGGGAAACTGGTCGTTCGAGCTCAGGACTCTTGACGAGAAGATGGTCGGCACCGTCAACCTGAACCTGGCCCAGATCGGCACAGTTGTCTTCGGTGCCGGCACTGTCAGGGGTTACAATGCGATCGCCACAGCAAACGGCGCGATCGTTGATAACATGCTAACGCTGAACATCGTGACGTATCCCAATGTGGTATACTACCAAGCAAGAATAGACAAGATCGGAGGTGGCGGCACATCTGCCGCAGGACACTTCGACGCTTACTCACCATCAGGTGAATCCCTGCAGGGGACGATCAGGGGCGAGAAGGACGTGCCCAGAACGCTGAGCTGATCCTCCCCGGACTGTTCTTTTTATTCCAACGAGCGATCAGTTAGTCTGCCTTCAATCTATTTGGCTCCCATCATTTTTAATTGAAGATCAAAGCCCAAATGGACAAAAACGCATTCAGCACTTCGGCCTCCGAGAGCGATCTGTTGGAGGAGATGCGCCGATCGGGATTCGAACCCGAGTTTAGGCGTTGGCAACGCCTAGTGATAACCGCTACACTATCGGCGCACCGGCACAGACTGCTCATGTCCTTTTAGGTTTTAAACGTTACGGGCCAATGGGGCGCTCGGATCATCGAGATCACCACAGTCCATGTACATTGGTTGTATGCCCAGCGTCACGGATATCATCAGAATGCTCGCAGGTTTCACGAATCATCTTGCCACTGGGCATCGATTCCTGGCAGCAGTTCAGCAGTTCGAGCCCCGTCAGGAGATGCTTTCAGTCTTTTTGGCACATCCCACTATCGCATGCGATGATTCTCTGCGTTAACTACCGCGCCCTTGAGGTCGCAGCCTCCCACATCACGGCCAGAACTTGCGTCACTGATAACATCGTGATTCCCCCCGCTTTCTGCTGTGTTGAATAATGTTTGAGAATCCGATAGCAGAGGCCTGATTCATACGAATTTCAATCCTAGTAAAAATCGATAGCTCTCGGCCTTAGAGCTCTTAATTATTCAACACAGCACCGCTTTCGGAATATTTATATAGAACCTCAAACAGCTTTAAGCCCAGCCAGGCTTTGGAGGAGTTGATTTGGCTGGAATGAGCGGCTATCCGATCATCATTTTAAAGGAAGGAGCCAAGCGTGATGTGGGACGCGAGGCCCAGCATAAAAACATAACAGCTGCGAGGGCGGTGGCAGAGGCTGTGAGAACAACCCTCGGCCCGAAGGGCATGGACAAGATGCTGGTGGACAACAATGGAGATGTGGTGGTCACGAACGATGGCGCCACGATACTCTGGGAGCTGGATATAGAGCATCCAGTCGCCAAGATGATCGTGGAGGTCGCAAGGGCGCAGGATGATGAGGTGGGAGATGGGACCACAACAGCCGTCGTCCTTGCGGGAGAGCTTCTGAAGAAGGCAGAGGCGCTTCTTGACAAAGGCATCCACCCCACCACGATAGTTCAGGGATACAAGACAGCTGAGGCGAAGGCCAGCGAGATACTCGAGAGCATGTCGCTCGAGGTGACCAGGGAGAACAGGGACGTGCTGAGAAAGATAGCGATGACCGCGATGACGGGCAAGGGCATCGAGACGATGAAGGAGAAGCTGGCGGATATTGTGGTTGATGCAGCTCTCGCCATAGAGGACAACGGGAAGGTGGATGTTGAGCACAGGGTGAAGATAGTGAAGATCACCGGCGGAAGTCTGGCTGACACAGAGCTCGTGCACGGCATCGTCCTGGAGCTTGAGCGCCTGAACCCCGAGATGCCCAGAAAGGTCGAGGATGCGAGGATCGCCCTGCTGGATGCGACTTTAGAGCTGAAGAAGCTTGGAACGGATGCGAAGATAACGATCTCAGAGGTCGAGGGTCTCAGGAGCTTCAAGGAGGGTGAGAAGAAGGTCCTGGAGGCACAGGTGGAGGCTCTAGCAAAGGCCGGAGCAAATGTGGTGCTGTGCCAGAAGGGGATCGGCGTTGCTGCATCGCATTTCCTGGCAAAGCACAACATACTTGCTGCACGCAGAGTCAAGGACGAGGATATGAAGATGCTCGCCCTTGCGACAGGCGCGAGGGTCATAGGCGATCCGATGCAGGCATCCCCACAGGATCTCGGCCACGCAAAGGTCGTGGAGGACAGGAAGGTCAAGAAGGACAAGCATATGATCTTCATCGAGGGATGCAGGGATCCGAAGGCGGTGACCATCGTCGTCCACGGTGGATCTGAGGTATTCCTGGATGAGATGGAGAGGGCCCTAAACGATGCCCTGATGGTCGTCGGTGATGTGCTATCCTACAGGAAGATCGTCCCAGGCGGCGGCGCTCCTGAGGTTGAGGTCGCTGAGAGGATGAGGGAGTATGCTGCGACGCTCAGCGGCAGGGAGCAGCTCGCGGTGGAGGCATTTGCAGATGCAGTCGAGGTCATACCCAAGACGCTTGCCGAGAACGCAGGTCTCGATCCGATAGACACCATTGTCGCGCTGAGATCGAAGCATGGTGCAGGCCTCAAAGCGTATGGGGTTGATGTGCATAACGGAGGCACTGCGGACATGCTCGATGGCGGCGTCGTGGAGCCCCTCAAGGTCAAGCTACAGGCGGTGAAGTCAGCTGCAGAAGCCGCCACAATGGTCCTCAGAGTGGATGATGTGATAGCTGCTAAGAGAGAGGAGCTCAAGCCGAAGCCAGGGCAGAGTCCACACGACTACACGAGGATGTGAGCAGTCACATCCTCTTTTGAAGGTGAGCGTCATGGCAGATGAACCTTCAGATGAGATCACTGATGGTTCTGAGGAGGACCGAGGAGCAGCTTCTGCTGAGGGCGCCTCTGAAGAAATTTCTATGGATGAACTGGTTAAACTCAGGCAGGAGCTCGAAGAGGCAAAGAGGCTTGCAGATGAGCGGCTCGAACAGCTGTTGAGATGTACGGCTGAGCTGGACAATGTCATAAAAAGAAACACCAGAGAGAGAGAGGAGTTCGCAAGGTTCGCATCTGAGACGATCATAAAAAAGCTCCTGGTCTTCCTTGACAGCCTGGAGCAGGCAGCGAAGCATGATGATGGATCCAGGGCGCTTTATGATCAGCTTCTGGATATACTGAGGTCTGAGGGGCTGGAGCCGATAGAGGCTGTGGGGAAGCGGTTCGATCCGTTTGTGCATGAGGCGATGATGCAGGTCGAATCCCAGGAGGCCGAGGACGGGATCGTGGTCCAGGAGTTCCAGAAGGGCTACATGCTCCACTCAAAGGTGATAAGAACATCGAAGGTCGCTGTCGCAAAACGTGGATAAGGTTAAATCTTAATTGCATAATTATGTTTAGGGGATGGTAGCATGTCGAAGATCATAGGCATAGATCTTGGGACCAGCAACTCCGCTGCTGCGGTGCTTATTGGCGGAAGGCCTACAATAATACCGAGCGCTGAAGGAACAAGCCTCGGCGGAAAAGCGTTCCCATCATATGTTGCATTCACAAAAGATGGCCAGGTGCTGGTAGGAGAGCCGGCAAGGAGACAGGCCATCACAAACCCTGAGGGGACCATAACAGGGATCAAGAGGAAGATGGGGACCGATTACAAGGTCAAAGTATTCGGGAAGGAGTACACCCCTGAGGAGATATCCGCCCATATTCTGAGAAAGATCAAACAGGATGCTGAGACATTCCTGGGGGAAAAAGTGGAGAAAGCTGTAATCACAGTCCCGGCGTACTTCAACGACAACCAGCGTCAGGCAACGAAGGATGCGGGCACCATAGCAGGGCTTGATGTCGTGAGGATCATCAACGAGCCCACGGCTGCTGCTTTGGCATACGGCCTCGACAAGAAGGGAGATCAGAAGATAATGGTCTTCGATCTCGGCGGAGGAACGCTCGATGTCACGATCATGGAGATGGGCGAGGGGGTCTTTGAGGTGCTCTCGACGAGCGGGGACACCCAGCTCGGCGGGCGTGATATGGACGAGAGGCTTCTCAACTACGTCATCGAGAAGTTCCGCCAGGAGACAGGGATCGACCTGCGCAGGGACGCGATGGCGATGCAGCGTCTCCGCGAAGCTGTGGAGATCGCAAAGATCGAGCTGTCATCCATGCTCCAGACCACTATAAATCTGCCATACATAACAGCGGATGCGAGCGGCCCGAAGCATCTGAACATGACGATAACGAGGGCGAAGCTGGAGGAGCTGATACAGGACGTCCTGGAGAGGTGTCGCGGCCCGATGGAGCAGGCGCTCAGCGATGCGAAGCTGGACAGGAGCGAGATCGACAGGATCATACTCGTCGGCGGCCCGACCAGGATGCCTGCGGTCCAGGAGTTCGTCAAACGCTTCATGGGGAAGGATATCGAGCGCGGCGTGGATCCGATGGAGTGCGTCGCGATGGGCGCAGCGATCCAGGCCGGAGTCCTCGCGGGAGAGGTCAAGGATATACTGCTGCTGGATGTCACGCCGCTGTCTCTGGGCGTGGAGACGCTCGGCGGGATAATGACTAAACTGATCGAGAGGAACACCACGATACCTACCAGGAAAAGCCAGATATTCACGACTGCTGCGGACAACCAGACGAGCGTCGAGATACATGTGCTTCAGGGCGAGAGGCCTCTGGCAAAGGACAACATCTCCCTGGGTAGATTCACGCTCATGGGCATACCGCCAGCGCCGCGGGGTATTCCGCAGATAGAGGTCACGTTCGATATAGATGCGAACGGCATACTCCACGTCTCTGCGAAGGATCTTGCTACGAAGAAGGAGCAGAGGATCACCATCACAGCTCCGCACAGGCTCTCCAAGGAGGAGATAGAGCAGAAGGTCAAGGAGGCGGAGAGGTACGCGCAGGAGGATGCGAAGCGCAGGGAGGAGATCGAGACCAGGAACCAGGCTGACAACCTGATATACACGACTGAGAAGATGCTGAAGGAAGCCGGAGATGTGGCAACGTCCGATCAAAAGGAGAGGATCGAGAAGGCGATATCAGAGCTCAGAGATGCGCTTTCTGGAAAGGATATCCAGGAGATAAAGAGCAAGATGGAGAAGCTCCAGAATGCTGTTTACGAGCTCTCAGCTGCCATGTATCAGAGGGCTGCACAGAGCCAGAGCGGGTCTGCGACAGGATCCACAGCTGGATCTGCATCTGGCGGGAAGACCGTAGAGGCGGATTACGAGGTCGTGAACGACGAGAAGCGCTGAAGAGGCGGTTGGGGTGGCGGAGAAGAGGGATTACTACGAGATCCTGGGCGTCGACAGGAACGCCACTGAGAAGGAGATAAAGAGCGCTTACCGGAAGCTGGCGATGAAGTACCATCCCGATCGCTCCGACGCCCCCGACGCAGAGGAGAGGTTCAAGGAGATCTCTGAGGCGTATGCTGTGCTCTCGGATCCTGAGAAGCGCAGGCAGTACGACCAGTTCGGGCATGCCGGCATCGGTCAGTACTCTCAGGAGGACCTCTTCAGATCCGTCGACTTCGAGGACCTGTTCAGAGGCTTCGGCTTCGGCACCGACAGCATCTTCGATCTCTTCTTCGGCAGGGGCCGCCGCGGGCCTGTGAGGGGAAGGGATCTCAGGTATGATCTTGAGATAACGCTTGAGCAGGCGGCATCAGGTCTCGAGACAACGATCGAGGTCCCCAGGACAGAGGTCTGCAGGACATGCTCCGGCACAGGCGCAAAGCCCGGGACATCGCCGGTGAGGTGCCAGAGCTGTCACGGCACAGGACAGATAACGAGAACACAGGTGACCCCGTTCGGGCAGATCGTGACATCAACGACATGCTCGAAGTGCGGCGGCAGGGGTCAGGTGATAGGGACGCCCTGCGATGACTGTGGCGGATCAGGCAGAGTTCGCAAGTACAGAAAGATAAACGTCAGGATCCCGCCGGGAGTCGATACAGGCCATCACCTCAAGCTGAGGGGTCAGGGAGAGGCGCCGCCGTTCTCGCCGGGGACACAGGCAGAGCCAGGGGATCTCTACATATTCATCAATGTCAGACCGCATCCTCTATTCTTCAGGGATGGCGATGATCTCATCCACGAGATGAACATCAGCATGACCCAGGCTGCTCTCGGCACAGAGCTCGATGTCCCGACGCTTGATGGTAGAGCTCGTCTGAAGATCCCTCCCGGGACGCAGAGCGGCTCTGTCTTCAGGATAAAGGGAAAGGGCATGCCAAGGCTTCATGGATCTGGCACGGGCGATCTTCTGGTAAGAACTAATGTCAGGATACCCAAATCACTGACACCAAGACAGCGCCAGCTCCTCGAGGAGCTCGCCAGGGAGTTCGGGGAGGAGGAAACCAAAAGGCATCATGGGAAAGCCGGTCTTTTCGAGAAGATCGTAGACGAGGTCAAGGGCGCTGTGCGTTAGATGACTATGAGCTGCTCATATGCGATTGGACAAAGAACGTGGCGGTTTCTGTCGCTCTCCCGGGAACAGATCTGTGCCAACTCCCAACACACATTCCGCATTTAAGTCATGATTCGCTGGTGTTCTCATAGTTCAGACGAATGCAATACGTCATCATGAGAGCACGCTGATTCCCGGCAGCGCACTCAGTTCTTCGAGCCTGTGACTCGTGCTACTTGAGTCGGGTCACATTTTGAAGCCACATCAAAATTGGCAGTGTATCGATTCAGAGGCAGTCATTCTCCAATCGCAGTCATCGGCCTTCAGATCCTGCTTAAATGGTTTCGAGACAAGTTCGTTGTTTCCAGAGGGGACCAATATCCTCCGGCGCTCTGGAGCTCCACATATCCTGGGGATATCGAGATGTCAAGCCGCGCATCTGGGCATGACGACAATTTTATAAATAAACAATTCTACCACAACAGGTGATGTTCCGCCGGAAGAGGGAGTGGATATCGGCATCTGAGATCGCCGAGTATGCGTACTGTCCTGTGGCGTGGTATCAGAGCAGGATGGGGATGCGACCGTCAGGGCATATGCGCCGGGAGATGAGGGACGGAAGGGAGATGCACAGGGCGGCTGGCAAATCGCTCTCAAGATCCCATCATCTGGAGAGGCTCTCTGGCGTCCTGAGAGTCACAGGAGCAATTCTGATGATCGTGTCAGCGATTGGATGGTTTGTTCATGAATGAGATCGCGCCGCTCCTTTTCGCTCTTGGCGCAGCATCTCTGCTCCTCTCCATCAAGATATCCTCGGCCGCGAGATCTCTGCGCCTCAGGTACAGGCTTCCAGATGGAGATGCCATCTACTCAGATCTATCCGGATCCGGAAAGATACTGCGCTCTGAGCGCTACCGGCTCTCAGGAAAGCCGGATTACATAATAAAAGAGGGCAGGCATCTGATACCTGTCGAGGTCAAGAGCTCCGCGGCTGAAGCGCCGTACAGGGGCCATCAGCTCCAGCTCGCAGCCTACGGCATGATCATGGAGGATCTCTACAGAACAGATGTTCCCTATGGCTATATCGTCTACAGGAACAGGCGCTACAGGATAGAGCTCGACGACGATCTCAGGGCCGAGGTTCTTGACAATCTGGATGGTATGAGGCGCGCGCTCAGAATGAGACGCGCTCAGAGAGACCACAACGAGAGGGCGAGGTGCGTGAGGTGCTCCTTCCGCAGGAGCTGCAGGGAGGCAATTTCTTAGGAGAGCGTTAGAAATCTCGACCTGAAGACGCTCCCGTGAGTATGGCGGTGCTTACATCCTGCAGGCTATCGGCATCCTCCAGCCGCTTCCGAAGGCGCGGTCTGTTACCTTGATCCCGGGCGGCGCCTGCTTCCGCTTGAACTCAGCGGTTTTCACCATCCTGAGCACGTATCTCACCAGCTCAGGATCGAAACCCGCGCTCACGATCTCCTCCTCTGACTCTCTCTGCTCTATGTGCCTATGCAGGATCTCATCCAGGGTCTCGTAGGGGGGCAGCGTGTCCTGATCCCTCTGGCCAGGCCTGAGCTCTGCAGAGGGCGCCTTCTCGAGGACCCTCTCAGGGATCACAGCTTTTCTTCTGTTAATCCATCTGGCTATCCTGTACACCATCGTCTTTGGGACATCTGAGAGCACCGCGAATCCACCCGACATATCCCCGTAGATCGTGCAGTAACCGACCGCTAGCTCTGATTTGTTCCCGGTCGAGAGAACGATGTGTCCGAACTTGTTCGAGAGCGCCATGAGTATATTCCCGCGAATCCTCGCCTGTATGTTCTCCTCGGTCACATCCCGCTCAAGGCCCGTGAAAACCGGCTCAAGTGTGCGCTCATATGCTGCCATTATCTCAGCTATCGGTAACGTGATCGTCTTTATCCCGAGATTTCCTGCAAGCTCGACTGCATCCTCGATGCTCTCTCTGCTCGTGTAAGGAGATGGCATGAGAACTCCTGTCACATTCTCAGGGCCAAGCGCCTCAGCAGCGATCGCTGCTGTGAGAGACGAGTCTATGCCGCCGGATAGCCCGATCACAGCGGATCTGAATCCACACTTTCGAACGTAATCCCTGGTGCCTAGCACCAGCGCCCTCCATATCTCTGACTCGGGAGAGAAGTCGTCCTGGGAGACATAACCGCTGGCGGAATCGATGTCCACTACGAGCACATCCTCCGCAAACGCCGCTGCTCTGGCCATCAGCTCTCCGGAAGGAGCAAAGGCGCAGCTTCTGCCGTCGAAGACCAGGTCGTCATTGCCTCCCACCTGGTTCACATAGATAACAGGGACTCCATACTTGCGGGCGATGCTGCTGAGCATCGCCTCTCTTCTGAGATGCTTCCCTGCTGTGAAAGGCGATGCTGACATGTTTATAAAACAGTCAGCTCCGCGCAGATCATCCAGAGGATCTCTGTGGTACCTTCTGCGCCTGAAGACGTCCCGGTCGTTCCAGATGTCCTCGCATATGGAGATTCCAAATGTTCTCCCGTTTATTTTCAGCATCTGAGGCCCTGATGCAGGCTCAAAGTATCTGTCCTCATCGAATACATCGTATGTTGGAAGCAGCGTCTTGCGGAAGATCTGCCTCACAGACCCATCAGCGAGAAGAGCTGCGGAGTTGAAGAGCGGTCTCCCCGTATCAGATCTGTTCGGCTCCGCTATGCCGACAAGCACCGGCGGAGATCCCCTGAGATCGAGCGCGAGCCTCCTCAGCACATCCCATGCTTTATTCACAAAGCCGGGCATCAGGAGGAGATCGCGCGGCGGATATCCCATCAGAGACATCTCGGGGGTTATCGCCAGATCCACATCTAGAGACGCCACCGCCTCTCTTATAAGAGACGCGTTGCCCTCGAGGTCTCCAACGGTTGTGTTGATCTGGAGAAGAGCTGCTCTCATCGGATCGGCATATGCGCATCTCTTGTATATACCAATCTTGCTCGAGCAAGATGCTCTTCGTCGGAACTGTAGTGGTGTCGTGATCGATATGCAGAGATCAGCTAATCTCTCCGACACCCCACATCTTGATTGATGGCTATGAATCGCCTGAAGTTTTGCGATTACCCAATATCACAGGCAGACCACAAGCAGTCGTGCACGCCTGGAACTGCATCCTCGATCAAAGCAGTTCAGGCATGCCCTCAGATGCACCTGCGAGCGAGTTCTTCAGCGCCCTCACGAGCTCCGCGCGGATCCTGCTGTTCCTGTCGCCACCACAGACCGCGCCCCTCACCCCGAGTATGTCAGGAGATACCGCTCTGATGGCATCAAGGTCTTTAATCCCGAGGTTTCCTGCCAGAGCGGCCTCGAGCCCAAGATCATGGGCTGAATCGACAAACATCTTCAGCTCATCCACAGCCATGAACTCCAGCGTGGATCTTCCATCCTTTACGGCGGTATCAACCATGACAACATCAGCTCCGCATTCGGCAGCTATCTCCGGAAGCGACAATGGCGGGAGAGAGCCCGCCCTCCTGAAATCGGAGTATGCTGCTGCCACTATCTTCCTTCGCGAATCGAAATCCCTCACAGACCTCACGATCGGCCTCAGAAGCTCGATCGCCTCCCCAGGCTCACTCACGCCCAGCAGGCCTGCCTTGATGTAATCGGCGCCTGATACTGCCGCGCCCAGGGCGGCGAGGCTCGCAGTTCCGGGCTTGAACGGAAGATCTCCTATTGTGGCGCTGACTGGCGCCCTTCCCGCGACCAGCTCCACCACAGACCTGATCGCCCACGGAAAGTTCGCCCCGAGTGAGCCCTCCCTTGGGTTCTTGACATCGATTATGTCTGCACCGCCTTCCAGGGCAGCTATCGCCTCTTCCAGATTCATCGGACTTACCAACAGCCTCATATTCATCATTTCCCGAGAGGATAGGGATGCGTTGCATCTTCGTGATGGACATATTTAACGGTGAGGTGGTCCATGCGGTAAGGGGGGAGAGATCCCGCTACCGCCCCATAAGTACATTCAGCAGGGTGGTATCGACCTCGGATCCAATTGAGATCGTGGATACCCTTGCCCCGAAAGAGGTTTACATCGCGGATCTGAACAGGCTCTCCGGCAGCGGAGATAATCTCAAGATAATCGAGAGCATATCTTCGAGATCAGCCACCATGGCAGACATCGGCATCTCCAGCATCTCCGACCTTGATATGCTTCCAGAACCTGCAGCACCTGTCCTGGGGACTGAGACGGCATCGCTGGATCTTATCTCAAATGCATCATATCTTCGCGATACAGTTGTGAGCATAGACATGAAACACAGGAGGGTAATATCGGAGAGGGATGATCTGGATCCGCTGGAGCTCATAAAGGAGGTGAACGATCTCGATCTTCTTGGCATCATACTTCTGGAGCTGGACAGGGTCGGGACGTCAGCGGGCACAGACATCGAGTTCCTGAGCCGCGCCGTGGCCGCAAGCGATCACCCTGTTCTTGTCGGCGGTGGCATCCGAGGCCTGAGCGATATTCATGCCCTTAACGAGATCGGTGTTCAGGGAGTGCTCGTTGCGACCGCCGTGCACTCTGGGGCGATACCCATCGAAGTTATACGGCTGGGAGATGCTCGGTAGGGTTGGGACGCGGTGCCATTAGGCCTCAACCATCTCCCACGCCGGTCCATTCTTCCCACTCGCGTGTCAGCTGGGTGCATGCGGGCGGTTTTCTGACACACAGATCCACTCACAATACCACAATTTCATAAAAACATGAGCTCATGCCGGAGCTCTATCAGGTGAACCTCAGCTTCCTGACCTTCATCGTCGATAGATCGACGTGCGGCACGATTCCGGGCGTGGGCTGTATGTTCATCTTCTTCTGGAACTCGGTCTGTCCCTGCCACGTGCCGCTGTTGATCAGCGTCACGCCCTTGTATCTCGTTATACCCACGACATGCACGTGCCCGCAGTGGAGTATCGCAGGCGGCCTGTCTATCACGTAATGATCCTCGACCTCTGGAGCGACAGAGACCCTGTTTCCGTATATCGGGCAGAGATGCCTCCGCCGGAGCATCTCAACCATCGCGAGCTCCGGCTCTCTGTATGAGAGACCCGGAACCTTGAGCACGAAGTCGTCAATCGATCTCCCATGGTAGATCAGCACCGGCCGGGAGGAGATCGTTATCCAGGAGGGGTTCCCGACGAATATCACGTTGCTGGAGAAAAGCGATTGTATCTCCTTCGGCAGCGCTGGCTGCGGCTCTGCCTGCCTCACTATATCGTGGTTCCCCGGGGATATCACGATCTTTATCCCGGAGGGGATCTCTGAGATCAGATCCGCGGCCAGCTGGTACTGCTCGTAGATGTCCTTTATCTCGAGCTCGTCCTCCTGCCCCGGGTAGACTCCGATCCCGTCGACGATGTCTCCAGCGATCACGATACAGCCAACATTCGAGCTGAGCCCTGTCGGATCCTCTCCGGATATCCAGGAGACGAAGCGGTTCCAGGTCTCCCTCATAAACTTCCTGCTCCCCACGTGGAGGTCTGATAGAAAGAGAGCTCCGCCGGATGCAGCTGTCAGGGGCTGTGGCTGAGCCTCAAGATCCGGCCAGACGATTGACTTCGCGAATATGCGACCCTTTCCATCTGATGTTCCGGTGATGCCCACGACCTCGTCTGTGACGAGAAGCATCGAGTCCTCATAAGCTGGTGATTCCCTGGCGAAGAGCACGGTCACCATCCCTGTGGGATCCTCGAGCTCCACGACTCTGGCTCTGGATGTGTTTCGTATATCCATTATCATGCCGATAACAGAGACCTCGCGCCCTGCGGTCTGTGCGCCCAGGCTTTCGATTGGACGGGAGCTCATCCGCCTGCTCAGAAGATCGTGGATCTTCGCGTATCTATCCCGGAAGTACTTCACGAAGTCGGAGTAGTTCCCCAGACAGGTCGATCTTCCTGTGATCTCCCTCAGCACCTCGACCTCGACGCCGGAGCCCGTCTGCTCGGGCGCGCAGCTCGTCGCTGAGATTTCCTTCACCATTTGATATTCTGTTCTCACATTCTTAGCTGCCTTTCCGCCCTCACCATCCAGAAGTGAGAGCACATGCTCAGCGCTGACCACGACAGTGCTGGCGTCGAGACTGCTTATCAGATGGTCGATCGATCCCGTGTCTTTTTTAGAGAGTATCTCGAGGGCCTCAGGTGTGAGCTGGTATCCCCTCTCAGCGAACATCTGAACGATCTCGAGCATCGAAAGCCGTATAACACCCTCCACCAGATAAACCTCCCGATGAAGCTATCGGATACTCTGTCAGGTCTTCCGTCCTTTGTCAAGGACATCATATTCGTAGTCGTGGTGGTCGGCGGCGTCTCCCTTGTCTCCCAGGCGCTCCTCGGCCTCTGGACCCCGATTGTCGCGGTTGAGTCAGGAAGCATGGTCCCGAACATGAACATCGGAGATATCATAATCGTGCAGGGCATATCAAGAACAGATGTGGTCACGTGGGAGGAGGGCGAGGCGAGGGGATACAGATCTTTCAACAACCCCGGGGATGTCATACTCTACCGCCCGTATGGCAAGGAGAAGCTGGGTGTGCTCGATATCATCCCCGGCATCCTGGGTATCGGGAGCGGTGGGGATAAGGCCACTCCCATAATACACAGGGCGATGAGGTGGGTGGAGAAGGGCGAGCCGATGTGGGAGGGCGGACCGCCAGCGCCATTCGCGGGATACATAACCAAGGGGGATCACAACGAGGTCATCGACCAGATGGCTGGAAGGATACTGGGGATGCCCAACTACGCATACATCAGAGAGCATCCGGAGCGGTTCAGGGAGACGGCAGATGGCATCTTGGTCGACAGGGAGACTGGCCTTGTCATTTACAGCCAGGGCAACACATCGTATGTGACAGATGGGATAAGCTATCTGACACCTGTGAGAAAGGAGTGGGTCATAGGCGTCGCGAGATATAGGATACCGTATGTGGGCTATCTCAGACTCATACCTGAGATGATCGTGGACCGGATTCGCGATATCATCTGACCTTTCTCGCGATGACTGCGATGTGATCCCTGTGGTGTGGCAGGTCCACCCTTCTCAGGACCTCCACGCCCCTGAGGCGCTTTATCTCCTCATCGAAGATATCAGCGGCCCGAGCCGTTGAGTCGATGGACATCGCCTTTATCATCACCACCATCAGACTGTTTGGCTTCAGGTATATCGCTGCGTTTCTCGATGCGATCTCAGCCTGGTTCCGCTGCGCCACATCCTGGTATATCAGATCCACTGGCTCGACGATCCTGCGGTACGTCTCAGGTCGCGCCGCATCCCCGAGCACCGGTATTACGTTCTCCCTCCTCTCTGCCAGATGCAGTAGATCTCTCATCGCCCTCGGAGAGATCTCGACCGCGTAGATCAGCCCATCTGTGAGAATATCGCTGAGGTAGCTGACCGTGGCGCCGTTCGCAGCGCCGAGATACAGCACCTTTCCGGATGGCACCACCCCTTCCAGGCAGTGATGCCTCAAAAGAAGGGAGGCGAGCTTCGATCTTCTCGGATCCCATACTCTAAGGCCGTCAACTATCTGCTCGCCGTAGAGTGGCTCCTGTGAGGGCGAGCGGGTCGCGAGTCGATCCTTTCTGAGAATGTAAAGCCCGGGGAGTATCTCCCTCATAGCTCCGCGCCCACAGAGGTTGTGGTGAGCTTCACATGCTTGACGCCCTTCAGCGCCATCATCCTCTCCGCCGCCCTCCTCACATCCTTCCCCTCGCCGCGGAGGATCACCACCTCGAGGCAGTTGTCCTTGTCCAGGTGGACGTGGAGGCTCGAGGTTATGATATTCCCAAACTCATGCTGTATGTCCGTCAGGTTGTCCACCAAGCCGCGCTGATGGTGGGAATAGACTATGGTTATCACGCCCACCCTCTCGCCCTCTACATCGCTCATCCACTCATAGTGAATGATGTAGTTCCTTATCGCGTCCCTGATTCCCTCTGACCTCGAGGAGTACCCCCTCTGGGTGATTATCTCATCGAAGCGGCTAAGCAGCTTCTCCGGAAGAGATACACCAATTCTCATGAGCTCCTGTTCCATTAAACCACCACCATTTATTTTGGTCAGATATAGTAATAAAGTTATTGGAATAAAATCTTACTATTTTTGATTTGCGCTTTTTTCGGTAAGTGCCACTCAGATAGGGGAACGCGGATCGAAAACCATTCAGGTGGAAACAGACCTTGCTGCTCTCAACCCACATCATCTGGCTGTGTACGCGAATCATCGAGATCCTCATTGCATACATGCTGCTTCGGGAAACCTCTCGTCAGATGCTCTCGATTGCAGCTCTATCTTTCAGCTGTTCATGCCCATAGCTCAGGAGGGGCAAGAGGTTTTTCATCATATTAATGCATAGCTGAGATCATGATGCCCGCACTTATAATCGCAGGAACCCACAGTGGGGTTGGCAAAACCACTGTCACGCTGGGCCTGATGGCCGCTCTGCTGAGAAGAGGGATGATCGTGCAGCCATTCAAGGTCGGGCCTGATTTCATAGACCCGACGCATCACACGGCGATATGCGGCCGGCCCTCCCGCAACCTGGATACGTTCATGATGGGCTCAGATGGCGTGAGAAGATCGTTCCTCTCTGCGATAAAGGGGGCAGACGTAGCGGTGGTAGAGGGCGTAATGGGGCTCTACGATGGGATCGGCGGTACCGATGAGGCCAGCACCGCAGATGTGGCAAAGGTTCTCGGCATACCTGTCGTGCTCGTGGTGAACGTGCATGGCATGTCCAGATCCGCAGCAGCCCTGATACACGGCTTCCGTTCCTTCGATCCTGCTGTCAATATCGCCGGGGTCATACTGAACCAGGTCGGGAGCGAGCGTCATCTGAAAGCGCTGAGAGAATCCATAAACTTCAGGATATTCGGAGCGCTTCCGAGGAGGAAGAGCATCTCGCTTCCGAGCAGGCACCTCGGCCTGGCGATGGGCTTCGAGATCGATCATGATGTGAATGCGCTTGCAGATCTAATGGAGGAGAACGTCCTGCTGGATGAGCTGCTCGATGCATGCACGCTCCAGATCGCTGTGCCGGAGACGGAGATCGGAGAGAGCGGAGAGGGCAGGGTGCGCATCGCGATCGCCCATGACGAGGCCTTCTGCTTCTACTACCAGGATAACATCGATCGCCTGAGGGCTGCGGGGGCGGAGATAGTACCTTTCAGCCCAATCCGGGACGCACTTCCTGATGTCGATGGCATCTACATAGGCGGAGGGTATCCTGAGCTACATGCTGCCTCACTCGAGTCCGGGAGGTGTATTCAGCAGATCAGAGCGGCTGCATCTGATGGCATGCCGATCTATGGTGAGTGTGGGGGTCTCATGTATCTCGGAGAGCATCTGGTTCTGGATGAGAAGAGCTACAAAATGGCCGGGGTCCTGCCGGCCTCGACGGTGATGACCGGACGTCTTCAAGCCCTGGGCTATGTTGAGGCGGATGTCATCAGAGAAAATCCGGTGGCTCCAAATGGCAGCGTGGTACGAGGGCATGAGTTCCATTATTCGAGAATGGAGTGCGACAGAGACGCAAAGCTCGCATACAGGCTCAGGCGCGGCCAGGGGATTGCAGACGGCATGGATGGCCTGGTCGAGCACATGACCCTCGGCGGATACCTCCACGCGCACTTCGCCTCATTCCCCGTGGAGCATTTCATGGAGAGCTGCATGGCCTACAAAAGGATGTAAGACTAAAAAATGAGAGACAGGAGATAAACGCAGTTACATCCTCCATTTCCCTGCGGGGAGGGGTCTTCTGCCTGCTATAATGGAGATATCACAGATCTTTAACATATATTCCTGACCGACACCCTTATATCATGATAATATGTAACACGCTGTCACTGTACACGCTCTGGGAGGGCTGCAGGAGGGTGCCGATGTGCTTGGAATAGATGATCCTTGGATATGGGGTGTTTACATTTTATGCATTTTGAGCACAGTTCTGTGCGTCTCATACGGCATCGCCAACTGGAATAAAGGCGAGGAGATGGAGAAACAGGAGCTGATGGAGGAGGCTGCCTGGGAGGCCCAGGAGCTGGAGATGCAGGAGAAAGAGCTTGGAATGTGATTTTTATGAATCTGTTACTGCTCAATGTGATAGTTCTGGTCTACCTGCTTGTCACGCTCTACCTGGGCTACAGGGGCTGGGCGACAACCAGGGACACTGAAGGATACATGGTGGCGGGCAGAAAGATCCATCCTTACATAATGGCGATGAGCTACGGGGCGACCTTCATCAGCACCTCCGCGATCGTGGGATTCGGCGGCATGGCGGGGCTCTTCGGCATGGGTCTCCTCTGGCTGACATTTCTTAACATCTTTGTGGGGATATTCATAGCGTTCATAATTTACGGAAAGCGCACCAGGCGGATGGGTTACAACCTGGGGGCCATGACGCTTCCAGAGCTGATGGGCAGGAGGTTCGACAGCCAGTTCATTCAGTGGTTCAGCGGGCTTGTGATATTTCTCGGTATGCCCCTCTACGCATCTGTTGTCTTGATCGGAGCTGCCAGGTTCATGGAGACGACGCTCTCCATAGACTTCAACCTCGCGCTGCTCCTGTACTCCATCATAATCGCAGCTTATGTAGTCTGGGGCGGACTGAAGGGGGTCATGTACACAGACGCTATGCAGGGCACGATAATGTTCCTGGGCATGATATTTCTCCTCATAATGACCTATCTTCACCTTGGAGGTGTGACCGCTGCACATCAGGCGCTCACAGACATGGCAAGCCTGGTCCCGCAGAACCTTGCGGCTCAGGGGCACAGGGGCTGGACGAGCATGCCAGCGCTCGGAAGCGCATGGTGGTGGACCCTGGTATCGACCGTGGTTCTAGGTGTCGGGATAGGCGTTCTGGCGATGCCGCAGCTCGCGGTGCGCTTCATGACGGTGAGGTCCAGCAGGGAGCTGAACCGCGGGGTCCTGATCGGCGGCATTTTCATACTTGCAATGACCGGCGTTGCATTCGATGTCGGGGCTCTCTCAAACGTCTTCTTCTACACCACCCAGGGGAAGATAGCGATAGAGGCGGCAAAGGGGAACGCGGACAGCATAATACCTGTTTACATCAATGCAGCGATGCCTGAGTGGTTTGTGTATCTCTTCATGCTCACACTCCTCGCAGCAGCGATGTCCACATCGAGCTCCCAGTTCCATGCCCAGGGCACTGCGATCGGCAGGGATATCTATGAGACGCTCACAGGAAGAAAGGGAACAGGATCCATACTGGTGACGAGAGCAGGGATCATAGCGGCTGTGGTTATTGCGGTCGTCCTCGGATACATACTTCCGGAGAACATCATCGCCAGGGGCACATCCATATTCTTCGGCCTCTGCGCGGCTGCGTTTCTCCCGATGTACACATGCGCTCTCTTCTGGAAGCGCGCCACAAGAGCTGGTGCGATCGCAGGGCTCGTGACCGGCACGCTCTCAAGCGTGCTCTGGATGGTCTTCGTCCACAAGAAGGAGGCCGAGGCACTCGGCATATCCAGATTCATCTTCGGCAGGGATGTGCTGATAACCCAGATGCCCTGGCCTGTGGTGGATCCGATAGTTGTCGCACTTCCACTCGCGTTTCTCGTCACGATTGCCGTGAGCATCCTCACGAGACCGCCGGATAACGCGCATATTGATAGATGCTTCAAGGGCATCAAATAAATTTTTATTTTATTATTTTCTTTACTCAACTATGGCTTTTTTCGCATCGGGATTTTTATATCTTGACATTGTATTTCCGTATGTTAACACTGTGATGTCTCCACTGGAAATCTATTAATACGGTGAGATGCTCTCAGATCCTGAATGCAGAGGAAAAGGCCTTTTCATGTTATGATCATTCCCACACTGGGGTGTCCTTCTAAGTGCAGCTACTGCTGGAGCTCTGAGGAGGGCTCTCCGGTGATGAGCATCGATACTGTAAAGGAGATCGTCGAGTGGCTGAAGGTCTTTCGTGATGATCCTGTGACCTTCACCTTCCACGGCGGTGAGCCGCTGCTGGCGGGCGTGGAGTTTTACAGGGAGGCGCTGCCGTTGCTTGCAGATGGCCTTTCACACCTCACTCCATCATTCGCATTGCAGACGAACCTCTGGAGGCTCACGCCTGAGCTGGCTGAAGTCCTCAAGGAGTACGATGTGCCGATCGGCTCCAGCCTGGACGGCCCGAAGGAGATAAACGATTTTCAGAGGTCAGAGGGTTACTACGACCGGACCATGCGCGGTTACGGCATCGCCCGCGATCACGGCCTGAGCGTGCAGTTCATATGTACATTCACCTCACACTCCATAAAGTACAAAGAGGAGATCTTCGATTTCTTCATGAGCAATGGATTGACACTGAAGCTCCATCCCGCGCTACCATCGCTTCGCAGCGACGAGCCGGAGCGTTGGGCTCTCGATCCGGCTGAGTATGGGGAGCTTCTGGTGTATCTCCTCGACAGATACCTCGAGAACATGGAGAGGATCGAGGTGAGGAACATCAACGATCTCTGCAGGTGCGTCTTCAGCGGTCGCGGGACTGTGTGCACATTCGTGGACTGCATAGACAACACTTTTGCTGTGGGGCCGGATGGAAGCATATACCCTTGCTACAGGTTTGTCGGGATGCCCGATTACGTCATGGGCAGCGTCTACGATCGCCCCTCGATGGAAGAAATCAAAAGCTCAGACGCCTGGAGGCGGATGAACCGCTTCAGGGAGTGCGTGGAGGTGCACTGCAAGAAATGCAGACACATCAAATACTGCAGGGGCGGATGCCCTTACAATGCGATATCACATACAGATGGAATGATAAGAGGCGTGGATCCATACTGCGTCGCCTACCGGAGGATCTTCGACGAGATCGCCGAGAGGTTCAACAGAGAGCTTCTCAGCTCCATGGGGTTGCAGAGCAGCAAGCCTGGCATAATCGCGCTCATCCGCAAGATCGCATCAAAGGAGGAGCCGAAAGGGCTTTGATATTTTATTCGTCGAATACCTGCAGCAGAGCAGTATCTATATAAGTACGCTGTAAAATTACCATGGGTGACCAATATGAGTAAACAGATCGTGTTTGCGGCTTTGTTCTGCGTCACAGTCCTGCTCTTCACAGGGATTGTCGCTGCTGAGCCGGTGCTTCTGAGGGCTGATAGCGGAAAGAACGTGACTGAGATGAACGCCACCCTTACCACCAACTACTTCCTTGGAAAGGCGGTGAAGCTGACCGCGCCGAGCCAGAACTGGAAGATTCAGGAAGTGCTCGTTCCGGGAACCGACGGCTGGAACAAGACACAGACAGAGCTGCCACCAGCAAGGACCATAGCACTTGAGATAAGAGACAGCGACCTCAAGCTCCTGTATCACTGGTCTGATATCCAGCTTGAGTACTTCACGTTCCCAGCAGGTTTTGGGGTTGCGAGAATTGAGGTGCCCTCTGTGGCAGTCAACGGTGATTTCTACGTAGTCTTATACGAGCGTGGAGCTGTGGGGACACTTGCAGAGCTGGATAACGCGAAGAATCAATCGTTCGTATTCGACAGATCCACAGGCAACCTCTCTCCCGCCGTGCTTCCGGTCAGAGATAACAGAACAATTCCGGTGAACTGGGTCATCTGGGCTGTTGGGGAGTGATCTCTCCAATATTTTCAGATCTGTCCGGATGGGGCATATAAAGTCGAATCATCTGCAGATGGCTCCCGGAAGTCTTCCGGGCAGGCCCTCTTTTCATCCTTTTGGCACGCCTCTTCTCTCGCATGCGGGGGTCTCTATCGAAACCATGTTATAGCCGCACTTCCAACCCTGAGGCGATGCTCTTCGAGAGAAAGGTGGCGGTTGTGAGCTTCCCGGGGATAGGCAGCGTTGGGAAGGTCGCGGTCGATTACCTGATCAGCTATATGAATTCAAGAATGATCATGACGCTGCCCTTCAGCGGCTTCCCCCCACAGGTTCTGATCCAGGAGGGCATAGCCAGGCTCTTCACGCTCGACGTCTTCTCTCCTGAGGGAAGAGATGATATCATTTTGCTCACGTCAGATGCCCAGCCGCTTGAGGTCCTGGGCATGAACAGGCTCGCAGGCGAGATCCTGAGCGAGATGAGGGCGATGGGAGTGAGGGATGTCGTGACTCTCGCCGCCTACGTGGGAGCTGTTCATGAGAATGTTGTGGGAACATCCACAGAAGCTGCTGGTGTGGAGCTGCTGAAGAACGCGGGCATATCTGTGATGCCCAGCAGCATAATAGGCGGGATGAATGGAATCATAGCTGGCATGGCCCCACTCTACGGCCTCAGAGGATTCTGCATCCTCGGGACAACATCAGGGGACAGACTTGTGGATCTGAACGCTGCCAGGAGCCTCCTGCTATCCCTCAAAAATCTTCTCAAGATGGAGATAGACGTCTCGCAGCTCGAGATCGAGGAGGAAGAGGAGGCGGAGGAGATCGAGGCGCCAGAGGTCGAGGAATATGAGGATGATATGCTCTACAGGTAGGCCCTCGCGACCAGAGATCCCCGGCGGACGCAGTTCGCGCGCGCGACAGGCTCGCACTTCGCCCTGAGGATGTAGATCAGTCTCCCTCTGAGAGATTCCTCAAACTCGCTGATCGTCTCGAAGTTGCCCATACCCTTCGCGATCACCAGCCACTCAGTATCGAAAAGCAGCCTCCTCGCATCAGGGTTTATTCTCTCCAGGGAGATCCCGACCACGCCCCCTGTGGGCACGATCTCCGCATCGGTCATCCCTCTCAGCTCATCAGCTGTAACATCATTCAGTATCGGCTCTGCCTTCGGACCTATGACCACCCTCTTTCCCGCCTCTCTGAGTTTCTCTATCACAAAGAGATCGAACACGACCTCTCCAGCATTGTCTGTGAGGTAGAATATATTCGAAGAGCTGGCCAGGAGTTTCTTCAGAGCATCCAGATCTCCGACCAGATCCTCTTTGAGCGTCTCCTCGAAGACAGATGAGAACGACCTGTTATCGAACTCGTGACCCCTCACCCCGAACTCCATCGAGTTCGCTGCAGCAGCTATCCTGACAAGAGCCTCCATACGATCTTCGCTGAGATCGTAGAACCTCTCAGCCACATGAAGAAGATCACGGGCGACGGAATTGCTCTCCTCCTTGAGTCTCCTGTACGGATCCGCGACGCCGCTTATCCGCTTGAGCATGAGCTCACGCTCGGTTCCAACGGTGGCAGGCACATCTCTCATGTGCGATGCCATGAACTTCAGAAGACCCTCTACCAGATCGAGCCGCTGCCCCTCAGGCAGTGAGAGGAGCTCGCACTCGAATCCAGCTCTCTCCAGTATGCATATGTAGCAGCTCGACGCCATCCTCAATACGGCCACCGTCCCGCGAGCACAGCGATCACATCCGGAATCGCACGGCGAGCCACATCAGGATTCGAGCCGCCGCTTAGGACGAATATGAGAGGTTTGCCATCGACCGCTTTTTTGATCATGCTCGCCATCTTCGGGTACGCATTCAGCGTGAGGTCGAACCCGCCATAGTCATCGGTATGCGAATCATGCCCGAATATAACGAAGCATAGCTGGTAGTCGAAGCCTTCCGTGAGCTTCAGCGCGTTCTCCAGCTCCCTCAAAAACGTCTCGTCGTTCGCGTTCCACCCTATTCCAAAGTCGTAGTTGTTCCTCTCTCGATCGAACTCCTTCTGCGATCCCGAGTGGAAGTTGATGTGGAAGACATCCGGATCGTTCCCGAAGAAGTCTCTGGTTCCGTCTCCGAAATGCGGATCGACATCTATGATAAGAAAGCGCTTGAGTCCCATCTTGCGGAGCTTGAGTATCGTTATCGCGACATCGTTGAAGTAGCAGAACCCCCAGCAGCTTCCCCTGGATGCGTGATGTCCTGCTGTTCCGGTGTACGCGAATGCCGACTCCGCCTTTCCGGAGACCACCAGATCAGCTGCCATCAGCACGCTTCCTGCAGAGAGCAAAGCGACGTTCCAGTGCGGGTCGTGCCTCATGTTGTGCATGTGGTTCTCTGTATGCGCCTCGGCCACAAGTTCTACAGGCGCTGGCTGAGGCCTGAACACCTGCACTTCAACGCCATCTACTAGCCCGGAGCTCATGAGGGCGTCGAAAGATGGTTTGATCCTGTCCTTCAGCACAGAGTATCCATGTACCGGAAAGTCCTCGTGGTACACAACAGCTACCTTCATCTTCTCCATGTGAATCCCTCTCTTACATCTGATAATCGGGTCATGCTAAGCGCTTTGGCAAATTGGTGCCACCAGACTGCATGACCTTCAACTCGCTAAACACACAAGAGCGAATCAATCATATCGTTCTCGGATACCTCTCGGTCGGGTACCTCTCGAGCAGCATGCCCTCCACGACTATCGGCGGCTGCTCCAGGGCGTCCCTCATCGAGCACATCTTCACCGCGCACTCCAGCTCCCAGTCTGTGCTTGAGCATATCGTGAGCAGCGGCTCGCCCTTCTTCACGATCTCCCCCATCTTCTTGTGTATTATCACTCCCGCCTTCTTGTCAGCGGGCGCGCCTGCAGCCCTTGCGATCTCTATGATTCTCTTATTGTAGAATGCGACCACGTATCCGTTCGTCGGGGAGAGTATCTGCTTCTGATGCTCTCCGATCTGGATCTCCTCACTCTTTATATTCGGATCCCCGCCCTGCGCCTCGATGATCTCCATGAGCTTCCTGTGGGCCTTTCCGCTAGTCAGTATCTCCTCCGCGGCTCTGTACCCCTCTCCCCTGGCCGCGACCCCTCCCATCTCCAGGAGTATGCCTGCGAGGGCGAGGCTCTTCTCCCTGAGACTGTTCGGCCCCTCGCCTGTCTCCAGCATCTTTAAAGCCTCTCTGACCTCGAGAGCAGGCCCCACTGTGCGGCCAACCGGAGAGCCGCCAAAGGTCATCGCGCACTCCACCCTGATCCCCAGCCTCTCTCCAAGGTCTGTGAGGTCTTTCGCGAGCGTCCTCGCCTTCTCCGGCGTCTCCAGCTTCGTTCCAGGGCCGGTGGGCATATCGACCACGACAGCGTCAGCGCCGACGGCCCCCTTCTTCGCCATTATCGAGGCGAGCATCTGGCTGTAGGGATCGATGGCGAGGGCATACTCCGCTTTTATCAGCCTGTCGTCAGCTGGCGCTATGTTCGTGGCGCCGCCCCATGCGATAACCCCTCCAACGGTCTCTGTGATCTCCTTGATCTCATCCGCTGTGAACTCCACGGGCGCGAGAACCTCCATCAGATCCGCGGTCCCGCCTGCGCCTGTTATCGCTCTAGAGCTTGTCTTCGGTATGAGCAGACCTGAGGCTGCGACAATCGGAACCACGAGCATCGAGACCTTGTTCCCGGGAACCCCACCTATGCTGTGCTTGTCCACGACAGGATGCTTATCGAAGTATATCCTCTCGCCTGTCTCTATCATCGCCCTGGTGAGCCATTCCGTCTCCTGTGGATCCAGGTTATGGATGTAGGATGCTGTGATGTACGCTGATAGCTCAATCTCGCTGAGGTTGTTATCGACGATATCCCTCACTATGCTCCTGATCTGGTCCTCGCTCAGCTTCTGCCTGTCCATCAGCATCTTTATGTATGATATCGAGGCAGGCCTTGGCGCAGGCGATATCTCCACGCTCTTAGCTTCCTTCAGATGCATGAAAGCCTCTGTGAATATGCCGACCTGCCCCTGCTTGATCATCTGCCCGGTCACGTCAAGAATCGCTGTCAGAGATGCGCCCCTCGTTCTAACACGAACCCTGTCTCCCGGATTGAGACCCATCGCTCTGGCATCTGCGATGTTGAGCATGACTTTGTACTGCCCGATCGCTATATCGAAAGGAACAACCTCGAACGTTCAGATCACCCCCATCATCCGCACCCTCTGGATAGGCTCGACATGAGCGTCAGCGAGCGTATCCACTCACCCTTCGCCTCTCTCGTCGTGCCGACAACCATTCTCAGGCCGTTTGAAGTCTCCTCGATCACTCCAGATGCCTCGATCATCTCTCCCTCGAATGCCTGGCCTGCATATGTGTGAGAGTAGCAGAGTATCTCCCCGATCTCATGATCAAGCCTGAAAATACCGGGGCTGTCGAAGGAGTATCTGGCGTCGACAACCTCTGCGACTATTCTGCTTCTGCACACTGGCCTTCCTTCGGGTACAGGAACGATCTCATCCCATTCTCTTGTAAAGAGGAGATCAAAGTACGTGCCATCTATCATTCCGCGGTTGCCCTTGCGCATCTCATGCGCCACGAACTCATCGAAGGGGATCGAGGGCTTCCTCTTCATGTAGATCTTCATCCATGTTGCGCTGTCTAGCTCCTGGATCGAGCCGCTGCGCTTTGCATCAGCTATTGCATCCCTCGCCCTCCACCAGGCGTTCCCATAAACAACCAGATCTATGTCTGATGATCTGCTGTGGAGGCCCAGGAGCATCGATCCAGTGATCCCGATGCATCTCTCAGGGACGCCGTGATCCTCCAGTATGTCAACGATCCTCCTGACCCTCTCATCCTCAGCTCTCACCCTCGGAAGCTCATCAGCCGGCCTGAAGAATCTCTTCACATCATCAAAAGGAACTACATGGACATCCCTGACATAATCAGGATGCTGCATCCTGAGAAAATCAAATGCTTCCTCGAAATCCAGCTTTCTGTATCTTGTGCCACGTGCGATCCTGTCCCCGGATTCATCCGGGATGTATCTGAGCAGGGATCTCACGCCATCGGTGTGGATGTAATCCACGACCGAGAATATCCAGCCGTCCCTGCTCTCAAGAAAGTCCCTGATTCTGGCTCTCATCGCCCGATTACCTCTAGAACCCTGTCTGCCATCGCGCCCATCCTCAGGATCCTCATGGTGGAGAGGTCCACGAGGGTGGAGGGTATGGCGTATCTGCATCTCCCTCCATCGATGAGCATATCCACCCGAGATAAAATCTCCGGATCGATATCTCGTGGATCTGATGGTGGCGTGCCGCCGGTGATGTTTGCGCTTGTGGACGTGATCGGCCCGGTCATTTCGATGAGCCTGAGCGCTATCTCATGATCAGGGTACCTGACTCCGACAAGTGGAGATCCGGCTGTGAGCATATCTGGGACGATTGGCCTCTTCCGCACAAGAAATGTCACAGGCCCTGGCAGAAGTTCTCTCATCATGTCCAGATCTTCGGGCCGGAGGTATGCCACCTCGCAGAGCATCTCGAAGCTTGATACGGCTATGGATATCGGTTTGTCGAGGGGGCGCCTCTTGATCGCGTAGACCCTTGCGATGCAGCTTTCATCAAGAGCGTTTGCGCCTATGCCATAGACGGTCTCTGTGGGATATACCACAATGCCGCCTGAGAGTATGCATCTTGCAGCCTCTTCTGCGCCTCCAACGACAGCCATTGAGAGATCATCTCTTTCTGATGTTTGCGATATCCCCTAGCGTCAGAACCTTCGAACCTCCCCGGGATTTGAGCCTCTCCTCGGTCGTCTCCTCGGTGAGCTTTATCTTGAGCTCCTTCTCGAGCTTCTTCCTAACATCATCCTCGGGGACGAGCTCCTCGCGCTCGATCTTTCTCAGAAGAGATGCCCTCTCCTTAATCCTGAGGGCCAGGTCCTCGAGAGAGAGATTCATGCTCTCCCTGGCATTTTTTATAATATTTCCATAATCCGGCACTACCTCCACCAGATCCCTGAAGTGGTCGCGTGGCTTTGGCTTCTGCACGCGAAAGCTCCTCTCAACAGGCACGATCTTTCTAGGGACAGGAGACCATTTATCCTCAGGCTTGCCGAAGCGAGCGCAGCTCTTGCACACCTCCAGGACAGAGCCTTCGATCACTATCCTCTCGGGAGAGCCAGAGATGTCCGCGCCGCAGATCTCACATTGCCTATCGCTCATCTCTCTCATCTCGGAAATCTTTTATAGCCCTCGGAGTTTAATAAGCTTTGGAGATGGGATGAACGAGCCTCAAAGTGGACCCGACTTCTCGAAGTACATCCTGGACAGGATGAAGCAGCTTGAGGAGCGAAACCTCGCGCTGAGGGAGCAGAAGGACCGCGCTGAGGGCGAGAAGCGGCTCATAGAGAACCAGAAGCTCAAGTACGAGCGCGAGGCCCGGAAGCTCCGCAGCGAGCTTGAGCGCCTGCGCGTCGGGCCCATGATCGTCGGCACGGTTGTGGAGGTTCTCGACGAGAGCAGGGTGATAGTGAAATCGAGCACCGGTCCGAGACTTGTCGTGAGCGTCTCACAGTTCATCGAGGAGGAGCTCAGGCCCGGCGTGCAGGTCGGCCTGAACCAGCAGACGTTCGCGGTGATGTGCGTCCTTCCATCGCCGCGCGATCCGATGGTCTTCGGCATGGAGGTCGAGGAGGTGCCTGATGTCACATTCGAGAGCATCGGCGGTCTCGACAGCCAGATCGCAGAGCTCAGGGAGATCGTGGAGCTTCCTCTGAAGAGGCCTGACCTCTTCCAGGCGGTCGGGATAGAGCCGCCGAAGGGCGTTCTTCTCTATGGGCCTCCGGGCACCGGCAAGACCCTTCTCGCGAAAGCTGTGGCAAACAGCACAGAGGCGACGTTCCTGAGGGTGGTCGGGAGCGAGTTCGTCCAGAAGTACATAGGCGAGGGGGCCAGGCTTGTACGGGAGCTCTTCGACCTTGCAAAGAACAAGGCCCCTGCGATCATATTCATAGATGAGCTCGACGCCATCGGCGCGAGGCGTATTGATGGAGCCACCAGCGGTGACCGCGAGGTTCAGAGGACCCTGATGCAGCTGCTCGCTGAGATGGACGGCTTCGATCCGCGGGGAGAGGTGAAGATCATAGGCGCCACCAACAGGCCTGATATGCTTGATCCAGCCCTCCTGCGGCCCGGAAGGTTCGACAGGGCGATATACGTCCCTCTGCCGAATCGCGATGGCAGGCACTCGATTCTGCTCATCCACACAAGGGGAATGAACCTCGGCCCAGATGTTGATCTGAGAAGCATAGCGGATCTCACAGAGAACGCGAGCGGTGCAGACCTGAGGGCGATCGTCACCGAGGCAGGAATGTCTGCGATCCGCGAGGAGCGGACGCAGGTGCTCCAGAGGGACTTCGAGCGCGCGATCGCCAGGGTGCTTCAGGCAGATACGCATGGCGCGTGCGAGGAGCCGGATCTCCCGAACTATGCGTGAGTCTGGCAACTTCACTGTGAGAAAATAGCTACTTTATCAGGCACGCTTCCAGCGCACCGTATCGGATTCTTGTCGTACTGGCGATTTGCTCAGCGATAGATGCGGTCTTCGCATCCACGGACGATAAGATTCCTGAGAGGGCGTAAAAGATGCGCATGATTCCGCATTAG
>Ga0272448_1000178_pt1 | contig 96405 bp, 94 predicted proteins | sample YNPCB0191_FD_202220 | JGI IMG/M metagenome (GOLD analysis project Ga0272448, IMG submission 202220) | Hot spring sediment microbial communities from Yellowstone National Park, WY, United States - YNP-CB-019-1 | ecosystem: Environmental > Aquatic > Thermal springs > Hot (42-90C) > Sediment... | reverse complement strand
CCTAAATTATATGTAAGGTCAGTGTAAGGAATGATGTCAGATTGAGTGTATCCTGTAAAGATAATTGGGGTTGAAGTGGCAGAACCCAAAGTTGTGGTTGCTGTCACAAAGAGATCGCCAGAAACAGTAAGTTTTGAAGATGGTGTAGTTGTGGCAATTCCTACATTGCCCGTGCTGATAGTATCATTTGTGCCGTTTAAATTGGTGCCAAAAATAAGATTACCAATATTAAGTTGATAGCTGCCAGTAGATGAAGGAACGTTTATGTCATAGCCAATTATTATATTATAAGAGCCGGTGGTAACATTTTCTCCAGCTTTATAACCAATGGCAATGTTACCAGTGGAAGTGGCTAAGTTATAAAGAGCTTGAGAACCTAAGGCAGTGGTATAGGAACTAGTAAAAACTGAACCATTACCATAACCAATACCATAACCAATTAAATTATTTTCTGACCCCCTAATGTAATAACCTGTTTCTTTGCCCAAAGCATTGTTGTAGTTTCCTGTGGTGTTGGAATAGAGGGAACGGTAGCCCAAAGCATTGTTGTAGTTTCCTGTGGTGTTGGAATAGAGGGATTGGTAGCCTAAAGCATTGTTGTTGCCTCCTGTGGTGTTGGAATAGAGGGATTGGTAGCCCAAAGCATTGTTGGAGTTTCCTGTGGTGTTGGAATAGAGGGAGTAGTAGCCCAAAGCATTGTTGTAGTATCCTGTGGTGTTGGAATAGAGGGAACGGTAGCCCAAAGCATTGTTGTAGCCTCCTGTGGTGTTGGAAGAGAGGGATTGGTAGCCCAAAGCATTGTTGAAACCTCCTGTGGTGTTGGAATAGAGGGAGTAGTAGCCCAAAGCATTGTTGTAGCCTCCTGTGGTGTTGGAATAGAGGGAACGGTAGCCCAAAGCATTGTTGTAGATTCCTGTGGTGTTGGAATAGAGGGATTGGTAGCCCAAAGCATTGTTGCTGCCTCCTGTGGTGTTGGAATAGAGGGATTGGTAGCCAATAGCATTGTTGTTGCTTCCTGTGGTGTTGGAATAAAGAGCTTGGTAGGCAATGGCTGTGTTATAATCACCAGTAGTATTTTTGATTCCTGACTGGTAGCCAATAAATACTCCATAATTAGAAGCACCACCTGACCTGATTTCCAAACCAGCAGTGCCATTGGAATTCAAAAGAGTGGCTAAAGAATTGATGGTTTGAGTAACTTGTTTAACAGAAACATCATCTATAGTGCCAGTAAAGTCAGCTGTGGGAGTGAAAATGAGATTACCAGTGCCAGTGGTAGTGATCATTACAGTATAGTTGGTTTGGTTGTTTTCTACTGCCGAAGCTGTTACTCCTCCCAAAGAAACTCTTATTTTTCCATAACCAGATTCATTTTTAATCGTAAAGACCACTTGATAGCTATTACCTGAACTAACATTAACATTCTGATAAAGAGTTGAGCCATCAGAAACATCAGTTACTTGAACATTAAGACCAGAACCAGTGCCGCCAGTAGTGTTATAAGAAGTATGAGAGTAACCACTGCCACCTCCTCCAATAGAAAGTCCAGTAACTACTCCTCCTGTTCCCACACTGGTAACAGTACAAGTGGCATTGTTATCTCCGCCAGAAAGAGTAATTACATCATTTACCGTATAGCCTGTTCCGCCGTGATTAATAGCCACTGCTTCTACTGCTCCGCCTGAACCTGAATAATCCATTTCTAAGTTGGTGCTATCCCATGTCCAAGGAGAAGAATAAGTCCAGTTAGTTGTAGTACTAAAATCTCCATTACTTACTTTCTCTTCTCCTAAAGCGGCTTCTGAACTTGAACCTTGAAGAGTTAAAAGAGCAGAAGGACTGATTGTGCCAATTCCTACATTGCCAGTAATAAAGGTAGAAGTGCCATAAACGCTAAGAAGCGAAGCAGGTGTAGATGTTCCAATTCCTATGTTGCCATCAGCTCCAAGGACAAGTTGGTTTGCGTTGCCTGTGGTAAATAAAGTGGTTGTGGCTGATCCTTGGAAGGTGTAAGAGCCAATGGTAATGGTGGAACCTATTGTTGTTGTGCCTACATAGAGATTTGCCCATCTGTATGAAGGAGAACCTAAATTATATGTAAGGTCAGTGTAAGGAATGATGTCAGATTGAGTGTATCCTGTAAAGATAATTGGGGTTGAAGTGGCAGAACCCAAAGTTGTAGTTGCTGTCACAAAGAGATCACCTGAAACAGTAAGTTTTGAAGATGGTGTAGTAGTTCCAATGCCTACATTCCAATCAGTAGAAGAAGTATAGAGATAATTTCCAGACAATAGCCAGTAAGATGCTACTCCGGCTGGCCATTCAGTTCTGCAATCTACGCCAATACACAATCCTGTTGTTCCTCTCACATAACCTACTACATCTAAAGCATAAGCAGGACTGGTTGTGCCAATACCAACATAGCCAGAAGAGTTAATGGTTAAACCAGTGGAAGTGGAAATGTCAGAGCCATAAACTAATTTTAATGTATTATCTGCAATGTTGTTTCCAATAGTGAAATTTGTTGAAGGCGTTGCTCCAGTTCTGAAAGCTATTTGGGGAGAATAAGTTGTTGAAGTAGCAGAAGTGATGGTTAAAATTGGTGAGGCAGTGGTTTGATAAAGTTCTAAAAGTGAAGCAGGCGTGGTGGTGCCAATGCCAACTTTGCCGGCAAACAAGGCAGAAGTATTAGTATTGTCCAAATCAAGATAATAAGCAGTGTTGTCCCAATCATATAATAAATCTGCCAAATATAGATCTCCAGTGCCAGCCGCTGATATTCCGCCAATATAAACTGCAGCATTATCAGTGCCCAAATAAGTGGCAGAAACTGATCTTAAACCACCATTAACATCCAAAGTATAACCCGGTGCAGTAGTGCCAATGCCAACCAAACCATCAGCGCCAACATATAATTTGCTGGAAGTAGCGGACAAAGCATTTAAAATGTAATAACCAGAAGTAGTGGTGCTAATTTCAATTTTTAATCCGCTTTCTTGAGAACCAGAAGCCAAAATAGTTAATTTTGCCGGAAAAGTAGTAGTGCCAATGCCCACATTACCTGAAGTATCAATTGCCAAAGTACTGCTTGCTCCCACAGTTCCGCCCAAGCCAATGGAAAATAAATCATTGTTGGAATTATCCAATCCCAAATAATAACTCTGGTATTGGCCAAAAAGCTTTAAAGAAACATCTTGACTGACCGCTCCACTGCCCACAATAATGGCTGATTCTGAAGTAGCAGAAGAAACAATGTTTAGTTCGCCAGTGTTGGCAGCGCTTAAAGTGGAGTAATTGGAAGCATCATAAGAAAGTTTTACTGCGTTATTGCTACCATATATATGTAAGAGAGCTTCGGGCGAAGCAGTGCCCACACCAACAAAACCAGAAATGGTTGCCAAAGTAGTAGTGGCAGTAGTTTCCAATTGGCCAACAATTTTAGTAATCTCTTCAATCACCACCTTGCCCAAATCCAAATCATAATAAGTGTTGGCAGAAAATATCAAACCAGCCACAATGATTCCTGGCAAAATGGCTAAAATAACATTTCTTAACCCACTTCTTTTATTTAATTTTGGCTTTAAATGGATCATAATATTAACTCAAATCTCAAATTATTATCAATCTCCAAATTCCAAATTCCAATTCTCAATTAAATTCCAATATTCAATGGCCAAATTTATTTTGAACTTTCAAGAACTTTTGAAAAAATTTTCTTTAACTCAATTGCTTCGTTTCGTAAAATATTTCCTTCGTTTTTGATTTTTTCATCGTTAGTTTCAATAATTAACCTCAACCAATAAGCTGATTCTTTTGCTTCTTTGCGGCAAATTTTTATTTTCATTCGAAAATCTTTCTTGCTAAAAGATTCATTAGCCTCAATATAATTTGCTCCTACTGAACCAGAAGATCTAATTAATTGTTTTAAATATTCAATATTGTTAATTGTTCGGGGTAATTTTTTACAAAATATGGCTACTTGTTTGGCAAATTGATAAGTTCTTTCCTCAAGATCATATTTATTCTTTTTTGTTTCGGTCATTGAAAATTTGGTTATTGGATATTAATTGGAATTTGGTGCTTGGTAATTGGAATTTTCAATCTTTGATTTTTGATTTTTGATTTTTCATTGAAAATTGGTTAATTGATTAATTGAAAATTTATTGAAAATTGATAATTGAAAATTGAAAATTTTTAATTGATTAAGTTTAACTGCCGATTTTTGGCTTCTGCATTTCCTTTTGCTTGACATTGCCATTTAAAGAAAAATATAATATAATTGAATTATGTTAGAAGAAAAAGATATTCAAAAAATTAAAGAGGGTCTGGCCACTACAAAAGATTTAGAAAGATTAACAGTTAAGTTAGCAACTCGGGAAGAATTTGATCAATTCCGACAAGAAATAAAACAAGAATTCGCTGCTCTTAGAGAACAAATTCAAGCTCTAACTATTTCTATTGATAAATTAGTTACAGCAGTTGAAAATCTTCGCCAAGAATATTTTGCAATTAAATCTCAGGTTGACCGCCACGAAAAGTGGCTTCATCAAATCGCTGAAAAACTGGGAATAAAACTGGAATATTAATTTTCAAAGTACTCTTCCACCTTACGGAGAACGACTCTCCGTGAATTTTCAATTACTTCGGGGAAATTTTAAATTCTAATAATTGCTTGTTATTAATTTTCAATTATCAATTTTCAATTTTCATTGAATTTACAATGTTTCAATTTTCAATTATCAATTACCTCTAAGGGTTGAAGTTATTTTCTGGAAAATCATTGTTAATTCCTGGCATTCTTTCCATAATTTTCTCATTTCGTCCTGCTTTTCGGGTAAGCAACTTGCCATCATTCTTAACCAATGCTTTGTTTCTTGGGCTTCTTTCTTACAGATAAATATTTTGTTCTTGAAATCCTTTCTGGAGCTGGCTGCATTTGCTTCGCAGTAATTCGCCCCAATGCTGGTGGCAGAACGAATTAATTGGCTAATAATCGGTCTGGTCATCGCGTCTTGCTTGACTGTTTTACAGAATTTAATAACATTCTCACCAAATTTAGCAGTTCTCTCTTCAAGATTATATTTGTTTGAAAATTGTTCCATTAGTTAATTGAAAATTGATTGAAAATTGTAAATTGAAAATTGAAAATTTATTAAATATAATATTTCGTATTTAGGATTTAACATAAGTTTTGATTTTTGACTTTTGAATTTTCATTGAAAATTGAAAATTATCTAATTTTTGCTTCTCCTCTTATTTTTATCTGGCCTCTTATTTTCATTGATTCTCCGCCATTGTATTGGTCAGCTCCTATATCCCAAGAGCCAATCCCTGGCCTTGGCCTACCTTCACCATCTATATCATTTGAAAATGCCAAATTACTGTCTGCTGATAAATTGGCTCCATAACCTTTAGCGCCTGTGTCAGTGTAAGCCAAGTGAAAATCTTTGTTGACTTCATCAGCAAAAGTTACTGTCACGCCATTTCTTGGATTTGACCCCGGCGCATCAGTCTGAGTAGGACCAGAAAGATTGTTGATGGAGGAGGAATCAAAGGCGCCACCGTAGTTGTAGGTATTATTGTAAGAAATGTTGTTTTTGGCGATTATATAAGAACTATTCCTATAAAATCCAGAAGTACAACCATAGGCTGTATTATTATATAGGTATACCGTATAATCATCATTATTAGTGACTGCAAAATATATTCCAGCATTAGTATATGAAGCACCTGAAAAACCATAAAATATATTATTCCAAAACTTAAAAGTAGAAGATACACCCATTAGATATATTTGAATACCATCATGATAAGTATATGAGGAACTAACTCCTTTCATAATACTATTAGAAACTTGTGCATTAACAGTTCCAGCTATATCATAAAAATATATAGCATCCTGGTCATCTCCACTTGTACCAGTTACAGAAATCTGTAATCCATCAATTCTAATATTTTCTTCTCTAACTAATATTCGTGTAGCATTAGCACCCACCAACCTATACTTTGTCTCATCCCACTTCCCATTATGCCTTTGGCTTACTCCAACTTCTGTTGGCAAATATGGTGTGTAAATTTTAATGTAGTTGCTCGCTGTAGTTGTCCAACCGTCAATGGTGACGGCGGTTGTATCCGTTGCATCCCCATAACAAGCGATGTTCCATTGTTCAGTTGAGGAAGCTAAGTTTTTTCCGCCAGACCAGGTGTCAAAATTGCGCAAGTTAGCAGGAATGCCAGTGTTTTCTGTGCCTGCTTCAGCATTGGATAAAGAGGTATAGGCTCTGTAGATTTTCCAGTTAGTGGAGTTTGAAGTTGAAAGAGGGGTGTTGCCGTATTTGTCTTTGACTGTGTATTGGGTAGATGAGATTCTTTGATGAATAAAGGCTAAGGTGTTTTGAGTGGTGGTGCCATTGGAGTTATAAACAATAACATCGCCTACGCCAATGTTGTCTGGTAGGCCTTGGGAAAAGGTGGCAGTGTCATTATTAATAGTCAAGGTTTGGCCAGTGGAAGAAGCCAAAGGAGAAGTATTAGAAGGACCAACTGAACGATATATGGGTTTGGCTTGGTATTGGTCAGCGCCAATGTCCCAAGAACCAGTTCTTGTTTGACCATCAATGTCATCGGAAAAAGATAAATTACTATCTGCTGATAAATTGGCTCCATAACCTTTAGCGCCTGTATCAGTGTAAGCCAAGTGAAAATCTTTGTTGACTTCATCAGCAAAAGTTACTGTCACGCCATTTCTGGAATGAGAACCGGGCGCATCATTAGCAAGATCAGAAAGATTATAATCTGAAGCTGAATTAAAATGACCGTAATATTCATAAAACCCATCAGTACAGTTTTGAGCAATGTTATTTTTAGAAATAAAAGTGGTTTCTTCAGGGTTTATCCTGTATCCATAATAACTGTTCACAACGGTGTTGTTATAAGCGTAAATAAGAAAATTGCTACCAGCAAATTGTCTTATCCCATTTGAAGATTGATCTCCACTAATAGTCCCCATGTCGTATATTATATTATTCCAAATTCTTACAATTGAGTTTTCTCCCTGTCCTGCAATATAAATTCCTGACATTGGAACCTCTGATGAATTAATTGATCTTAAAATAGAATTACTTATTTTTATATTTAAATTATTTACAGTTTCTGGGTATCTATCTATGCTTATACAATTCGCTCCCCATCTGGGAGCATAAGTGGCATAAATCTGCAACCCATCTATCCAAACATTGTCTTCGCCAACAGCAATAATATAATCAGAAACACCTGGATCAACCACCAACCTATACTTTGTATTATCCCACTTGCCATTATGTCTTGCTTCAGGAGTGGTGTAGATTTTAATGTAGTCATTTTGAGTGGTTGTCCAGCCATCAATTACTACTTTCGTTGTGTCAGTGGCAACTGACCAGTCGCCTTGAATTTGGGCAATAGCCGGACCATTGTTGGTTAAATCTGCTTGTTCTCCGGCTTCCCAAGTATTTAAGCTGGTGTAATTGCAACCTTGACCTGAAGGGCAAATAGTTTTTGTGCCAGAACCTGCTTTAGCTTCGGGAATGATAAAAGAAACCAATTTCTTGAAAAACTTCTGAGTTTTCTCAATTTTTTCCAAATAAGGAGGAAGAGTAACGACACTATTAATTTTCAATTTACAATTTTCAATTTTCAATGAATTTTTAATGTTACAATTTTCAATTTTCAAACTTTCAGATTGGGTCGTAGGCAAATTGTTGTCTTTCTGGGAAAAATTAAAGGAAAAAAGGGAGGAAAGGAACGAGTAGTTTTTTGGGTTAATTTTCAATTTACAATTTTCAACCTGTCCCGTACCAAACTCTTTTTGGTTCGGGGTTTTCAATGAATTTTCCCTGTAGCAATCCTCGCTTCGCTCGGATGCCACGGGCCAGATAATGTCACAATTTTCAAATAACGAATTATTTTGATATAATAATAGTGCCGTGGGCGGCGAGTATGTCCGGCTTTCGGGTTGTCGCCGAGAAGCTGAGGGGTGCAACTCCCCTGCCGTCCACGGCTTTTTGTTCTGGAGACTTGACAAAGTTTCTTGATTTGCTATAATTGGAATAGGCGACAACCCGAAAATACCGAACTTACTCGCGGTTTCCGAAGAATCCGCTAAATTAGCGGGTTTTTTGTTTTTCAAAGATTCATTTTCAAGAAATGACAATCCATTTTCTTTTTTGATAATAACGGATAGGTCAATTTCTGGAATTTTGTTTAAACCTTCAAAGTTTCTCACTTTGATGATTTGGCGGTTATTGAGGAATTTGGTGTAATCTACGCCATAAACCCTTCGCTTCACCATCTTTTGATGGTTTCGCTCGGAATTTTCAATTTTCGAATTTTCAATTTTCAAATCGCTTTGATCATTGGAAATTGAATTATTGGGAGATTGATTGGAAATTGGCTCAAATTCAGGAGCTAAAAGCATCTGTTTTTCTTGATCGGTTATTTTTTTTGGATAGTATAAAGGCAAGAGTTTTGTTTTTTCATCTTTGCCTAAAAAGTCAACATTGCCAATGGTGTTGCAAATTTCTCCTGGGTCTCTGATTTCCACAATGTCTCCTGCTTCATATCTACTCTCGCCCACTCCTGTGGCAACTGGTTTGATTAAAATTATTGTTCCTTCTTTGTATTCGCAGGCTAAAAATTGCTGGTTTTGGTTAAATAAACTTCTCAAGTAATCTAAAACACCTGACTCAAACAAGAGCCGTTTGCCAAAAGCGATTTGGGAAAAAAGCATCAACAAGACCACAATGCCAAAAATGATAATTAACTGTTTTTTTAATTTGGTTAACACAATTCTAATTTTTAATTTTCAATTATCAATTTTCAATTTTCATTGAATTTACAATGTTTCAATTTTCAATTATCAATTACCTCTAAGGGTTCTCTCTTCAAGATTATATTTGTTTGAAAATTATTTCATTGATTAATTTAAAATTGATTTAAAATTTATAATTTAAAATTTAAAATTGTAATTTGTAAATTGAAAATTGAAAATTTTAATTATTTCAACTCGTTAATTGACCAATCATAAATTGACAGCGGAGATTTAACCTCTGCATTTATTAGTTTTTGTCCTGCTTCCCCAACCGAAATCTAAAAGATGATTAATTTCTCTTTCCATAAAAATCAGCTTTACTAATTACAAATTACAGCTTTGCTGACTGCTAATGGCGGTTACAGCTTAGGAATTACTGAATCTGATCGTAGATTGCCAGGAACACTTGGTAAATCATTGTGTCGTTGCTGCTTGGGCTTACTCTTACCCACCAATCATCAGTGTCAGAAGTTTGCGACCAGCCGGTGCACGATCCTGATGGTGTGGGAATGGTGGTGGTGGCAGTATAAACCGCGCCAGTGCTAGTGCTATTGGTTGGAGGTAAATCAAAAGAAGTGTAAGCGCCTGTTGAAGTGGCTACTGCCCAAGTGGTTGTTCCCATTGAACCGTATCTAATGACTAATTTGTGGACTCTGGAAGTGCCAGCTGAACAAGGAGAGGAAGGATATTTTTCAATATCTCTGGAAATTTTAACCGTACCAGAAGTAGCTGTTCTCACTGGCAAGTCAAAGCCCATAATCGGAATCATTTCTCTTAAAACCTGAGTGCCGGATTTGCCAATTTGATAACCGCCGCTGGTTTCAATCCAATCGCTAGAAGACAACAAAATTCTGCCAGATGCAGAATCAATGGTAATGTCTTGGTTATTGCCTGATTGAATGGCTAAGCTGGTGGTGGATAAAAGTTGAGGTGTAGTCACAGAAATGCCAAATGTTGGATCTTGGACTGTGGCAATAGTAACATTGGTTGTGCCAGTTAAACTGATATTGCTGCCAGCAGTTAAAAGTTGGCCAAGATATTTCCAAGTAGGAGCACCAGCGCCAGCGCCAACCAATAAATAATCAGCTGTGCCTGCTGAAGTATTGGTTAAACTACCAGAAGTATCAGCGTATAAAACTCCCCATTGAGTCCAAGAAGTTCTGCCCGTACCACCCACTCCTACCGACAAAGTAGAAGAAGCTGACCAAGCGCCGCTATTAATCACTGCCACGCCTGTCCAAGCAGAAGAGCTTGTGCCAATGCCACCTCTGCTAGTTGACAAATATTGCTCACCAGTTAAGACATTGTTGCTTGACCAATAGGCAACATAATTTGCTGTACTGGAACCTAAAGCCACATAACCATTAGCAGCTGGCAAGGTAATTGTGTAATCAGAACCAGGATCGGCTGCAGTCAAAAGAATTTCATTAGCATCAGCAGTAGCGCCTTCAAACCAGAGTTGATTTCCACCATTAGTGTCATCGCCAGTAAAACAAGAACCGCCAGCACAATCACCAACTGCCGTCACATCACCAGCTCCCACTCCAGCAACTGAACTCCACTGCCAGACACCGCTTGGATTGGAAGTCAAAACATAATTATTGGCGTCTGGTGGAGCGGCTGGTAAGGTATACATAATTGCCTGACCGGAAGTGGCAGAAGTGTTGGCTTTAAAGCCAACATAATAATTGGCAATTCCACCAGTAAACCTTAATTCTTGATTTGCAGCCGTTAATTCCAATGTTCCAGTAGCAATAGTGGTGGTGGCTAATTTTGCTGAACCAACTACTTCAAAAGCATAACCTGTTGAAGGATTTTGAGAAGCGGTTCCGCCAACAATGGCGCCAGCAGTTGCTCTTAAAACACCAGTTACTCTTTGGATTTCTTCCATTACTACTTCGCCTGTATCAATGTTGTAGTAAATACTAGCGCCCAACATAATGCCAGCAGCAATTAAAATAGAAAGTCCGATAAACAGAAAGGAGACAAAACGGGTACCTTTTAACATTTCTATTTTTGGTTTTAAAAATTTTTTCAATGGATTTGTCATATTTTTCAATTAACTTACTTTATTAATTCATTATTTAAAGGAGATTCGACCTTTAGAAATTTTAATTAAATTAATTTATCTCCTTTTTTTTTCGACCTTTAATATTTTAAATTCAAAATTTAAAATGCAAATCTAAAAATGAAAATTTAAAATTAAAAATTATTTTTTGCCTTTCATAGTTAAAACTCCTGCTCCAATAATTTTTGAAATCTCATCTGCCTCTTTCAATAACCGACTTACTTTTGTTTTTAGCTCCGATTTACTTTCTTGGATTAAAATTAACCAATATTTAGTTTCATTAGCAGATTTCAAGGCAATTTGAAAAAATTTTAAGTAATCTAATTTTGAACTTGATGCTTTGGCTTCAATAACATTGGCTCCTATTGAAGTAGCCGAACGAATCAACTGGTCAGCTATCGCCCACAAGTTTCTTTCTTTACGAATTTCTTCACACAATTTAATTACCTCTAAAGAAAAATTAATGAGTCTTTTTTTAAATTCCATTTTAAATTTTGCATTTTCATTTTGCATTTTGAGATTTGGATTTTTATTTGTTTAATTAACTCTATCAAACACCAAAAGGAAAATATTAAAAATTCTGATTTTTCTGCCAGACGGCACATTAACCGTCAATTGCCAGTTTTCAGTTGGTGGAGTAAATGTTGAACTCATATGCGCTATGCCTTCGTCAAATTCGCTTTCTCCCATATTTTGACCGGCAAAATAAAAAGTAATGTCGCTACCTGTTTCCAAATCAATTGTCCAAGTAGAAGAAGCGCTACTTGAAATATCGTCAGCAAAATTTAAAAGAAAGGCGAATTGTCGGCTAGCCCCAGGCAAAGTCGCTGGCAAAGCATCATTTAAAACTGATGGGGAAATCAATCTTGTTACAGTTACTGGCGAAGTAGAAGTGGTTTGAGCTGGCACTGGAAATTTAAAAATAGGCACACTGCTTCTTAAAATCATCTCGCCTGATTTTCTTACTGTAGCATCATTGTTGGCAGAAAGAAAAGTTTTGGCTGATATGGTAGCATTTTCTCCTTCAAAAAGAGAAATATTGTCTGCCAAACTAATTTGACCGGTTAAAGAATCTAAAATCATTGACTTTGAAGCTAAAATTTGACTCGAGGTGGAACTAACAAAGAATTTTAAATAATTATTATCATCATAATTTATTACGAATTGGGGAGGGCTAGAAGTGGCTAAAACCAAAGGTCCTTGAAAATAACCAGCGCCAGCCACGGTTAATAAACTGGAATTTGCTTGAGAAGAAGTACCAATACCAATAAAGCTGCCATTATTATATAAGAAAGAATCAGCCACCCAGCTAGAACCATCATGTCTTAAAGTATAACCCAATTGGCCAAAAGGAATAGTGCCGGTAGCAGCCGGTTGCCAACTGGCAAAACCAGAACTATCAGAAGTTAAAACATAACCTTCTGCTGCTCCGGTTGGCATTTGAAAACCAATAACACTAATTGTGCCAGAAGAGTTGATATTGCCAAAAACATTTAAATAACCTGACAAATTCATATTAGCGGCAGAAATACCATCTGCCGAAAGATTACCAGTTATACTTATAATGTTTCCACTTTGAGAAAGGATGGAATTGCCCAAAATTGCTGAACCTGTCCAAAGAGGTAAATAATTGCTAGAACCAGAACCCGAAACTCCTCCGCCACCACCGCTGATAAAAACTGTTTCGCCACCACTAGTAGCGCTGGTTAATTGACTTAAACATTTTCCGCCAGCCAAATCAGTGCAAATATCGCCGCTGGCTTGTATTCTGCCAATTACCTGTAAAGGGTAAAGAGGATTGTTAGTGCCAATACCTAATCTATCGCGAACAAACAAATTTCCATTTAATCCCATGTTGCCTGTTACTGCAACACTTCCTCCCACATCTAATTTTGCCTGAGGATTTAAATTTCCAATGCCCACATTGCCATTAACATCAATAGTAAGAGCTACTCCATTTAAAAATAAATCATTAATTGAAGAATTAGCAATTCTATTATTAGCAATAAATTTCGCCAACCGATTTACAGTGGCGCCAGTAGCTGTAACCTCTCCACCCAAACCAATACAATTACCTGTTGTCAAACATACAGTACCTGAAAGGTCTGGGAAATTATAATTTCTATCAGCGGTTAAAACAGAACTTGTTAAGTTTCCCTTAAAACCATTTTTATCAACAACAAACAATGGTGATTCAATTTTTTCTTTTACTTTTAAAAAAGAATCAATTAAGGTTTCGGCATTGATAGTAAGGTAGGGTTCAAGTGTTAAATAAGAAAAATTTTGTTCTCTTTCAGTAGTTAAATTTTCAAAATTATTTTCTGATAATTGAGCAATTTTTTTTAATTCCTTGGTCGTTTGACTAATCGTAGCCAAAAAAGCAAAAACATTTTTTTCAAAATTAATTTTTCCTTTAACAAAAAAAATTATTCCGCTTAATAATAAAATCACTAAAAAAAATTTTGAAAAAGAATAAGCCTTAGAAAAAAAATTTTTTAAAAATAGATTTATCGAGAAAAAGGAACGCTTTGGAGGTTGATAATAATTTTTAATAAGCGGCGATTTTTCTTCTGGAAAAAATACTGCCCCTTCTGTCTCATCTTTTTCACTCACAATCATTTCTCTTTTGATTTGTTGAATAGTCTTTCCTGCTTTTAATTTTTTATCAATCTCCAACAAAATTTCTAAAACACTTTCAGGATAAGCACCGTTAGGAGGAGAACCATTAAAAGATTTTCTTTTAGCATGCGGCAATAAGCCGATTTTTGTTAAATAACGTAATCGCTCTTTGGGATTTCCCTTTCCAAAATCAACTCCTAAATTTTTTGCCACTGCAATAAAATCATCTATGCTTATTAATTTTTCATTTTTTTCTAATTTTTCCATTTTTGCTAATCTAATATAAAATGGTAATAAAAACTTGACAAGCCTTTCTTTTCTAATTAAAATTAAAAATAGAAGGTCCGCATCCTGCGAATCCTAAATAATTATAAACAATATAATTAATTAAAAAGCAGGAAGAAAAAGCCTTAATTAAACTTCGACCTTTAGGCTATTTAGCGGACCTTCTTTTTTTTTAGGTTTTAGGAACTTCCCGTCACGGGAAATTTACGGGAAATTCCGATTATTCTATTATCCTCTGAACAAGCATCCTTGTCAAGATCTTAATCCTGTGGAAAACTTAAAGGATATATATCCATAAAATTCAAACCTAAATGGTTAAAATTTTCAATTTTCAATTGCCAATTTTTAATAAATTTTCAATGAAAAAATTTCAATAAAAAATCAAAAAAAGTCAAAAATCAAAAAATTATTATAAATACTAAATCCGAAATTCTAAATCCTAAACGAAATCCCAAATCCCAAAACCCAAAACACAAAACACAAATCTCAAATTCCAAAAAGAAAATATGTTTGGGATTTATGATTTAGAACTTAAAATTTTGTTTAGAATTTAGTGTTTAGAATTTAAAATTTCTTAATTAGAAATGTAAAAAGGGTTTATTGCGGGAAAAATTCCAAAAAATTCCCGCCACGGGAATAATTTTGCCTTGTTCTTTTTTTGATTATGATTAAAAAATTATTCAAAAAAATAAAAAATATCTAAAAAAATAAAAACACCTAAAAAGGAAACATCCTCTAATAGTTTTACAGGGGTCGTACCCCTGTAAATATTGAACTACTGTAAATATTAAAGGGAAAGGACCATTTTTTTTAAAAGAAATACTGATTTGTTGTTTAAAATTTAAATTTTATAATTAAAATTATTGTTCTTAGGTTGATTAAAAATAAACCAATCAAAATAAAATTTAATATTTAAAAAATTTAATTATTTTTAAAAAATATAGTATAATAAAAAAATATGATTAAAAAATTTGAAGAAAAAAATAGAATAATTAAAATAATATTTTTTATTTCTTTTTTGTTTTTTGGAAGATTTGTTTTTAGCCAAGAAATTTCTTTAATTGCTAAAAATTTAAAAATTGCTGATAGAGAAGCAAAGCCGGGTGATATTATTTCTCAAACAAAAGAAGGATTGTTTCGTTCAAAAATTGCTTATGACGAAAATATTATTGGCGTAGTAGGAGAAAAACCAATTTTAGTTTTTGGTAAAGAATCGTCTGATACTTTACCCATTGTAAGCTATGGAGAAACCTTAATAAAAGTGAGTAATATGAACGGAGAAATAAAAAAGGGAGACTTTATCACTTCTTCTGAAAAACCTGGCGTTGGTCAAAAAGCTAAAGAATCGGGATTTGTAGTAGGAAAAGCTTTAGAAGATCTTAACCAACAAGAAGGTTTAATAAAGGCTCAAATTGATACTCAATTCCAATATATTAACCTTAAACCTCAAACCACTCCTGTTAAAAGTATTTTAGGAAAAATTTGGGAGCAACTCGGTGAACCAAAAAATTTTCCTGAAGTTCTACGTTATATTTTTGCAATTTTAATGGCTGGGGGTAGCTTTTTTGCTGGTTTTTTCTTTTTTATCAAAACTCTCCAAAAAGGAACAGAAGCTATAGGAAGAAATCCTTTGGCTAAAAAAAGTATTCAATTGACAATGATTTTGAATTTGCTGGGGGTAATTATTTTAACTCTGGCTGGATTAGGATTGGCTTTATTTGCTATACTATATTAATAATACCCAAATAAATACCTAATTTTCTTTTTACTTTTATTTAGTAAAAAGAATATAAATAAAATGGATTACTTATTAAACAAAGAGTATATTCTATTCCTTTCCTTGTTAGGAATAATAATTATTTTATTTATTGTTTTTTATCTTTATTTATCCAAAAAAATAAAAGAAGAAAAATATGTTGTTTTGAAAGTATCACAAGAATTTGAAGAAAGTTTGCGCAAATCAACAGAAGAAGAATTAAAAAAAATTATTAATGATTTAAAAACGAGAGTTGATAATTTTTCCAATAAAATAATTTTAAAATATGAAGAAGAATTATCAGAGTTTATCAAAAAAATAGAAGATGAATTTATTGCTTTAAGTTTATTAAGTAAAGAAGAGCGGGAAAAATTTTTAAAAGAGAGTGAAGAAAAAAGTAAAAAATTAGAAAATCAAATAAATAAAGAATTTTTAAAATTCACTGAAATTAACAGTCAGGTTAGAAATTTTGCAATAAATGCCATAAAAAAAGGAGTTGAAACGATTGAAAAAAATATTACTATGGAAACAAAAACAATTCTTGAAGCAACCAATGATATTGTAAGCAAAAAAATTATTGAAATAGAAAAAAATATTGAAGAATATCGAAACAAAAAATTAGAAGAGATTGATAAAAAAATTTATCAATTAATAGGTCGAGTAGCAAAAATAACAATTGGCCATTCTTTAGACTTAACCACTCAAGAAAAATTAGTAATGGAAAGTTTAGAAAAAGCTAAAAAAGAAAGTTTTTTTTAAAAAATGAAAAAAACAGAAAAAATTAAAGAAGCAATTAAAGATTTAAAAGAAAAAATAATAACCAAAGAAGATCTTAATCTTACTCTTGAACAAATAAATTTGATAGAGGATTTGTTATTTAAAGATGTAACCACGCCTCTTTTAAAAAAATGTGAACAAAAAATAAACGAAGATTTAAAAATAATCATTAAAATTTGGGAGGAAGAAAAAATCATTGCTCATTCCCCCGACGAACAATTTTCTTTCTTTGAAACGCTCAAAAAAGAACTAAACCATTTTTTTTTAGTAAAACTGGAGATTGCTTTTGAACCTTCTAGAGATTTTCTTGAAAGAGTCAAAGATTGGTTAAAAGAAAATTTAAATCAAGAAATTATTTTAGAAGTTAAAAAGAATCCCCAGATAGTAGGCGGTTTAATAATAGAATATCAAGGAAAATATTTAGACCTCTCTTTGGCAAAAAAAATTGACGAAATTATTGAACAAAAAATTCTATGAACGATTTTGAATATTTTTTAAGAAAAACTAAAGAAATTGGTTATATTCATTCTTTTTTTCATTCAGTAGCTTATGTTTCAGGATTGCCAGGTTTAATGATAGACGAAATGATTATTACTGAAACGGGAAAAAAAGGAATTGTTCATAGCTTAAAAGAAGATTTGGCAGAAGTCTTAATGATTGATATTGAAAATTTGGTCATTGGAGAAAAAGTTACCCGAACAGGCAAAATTTTTGAAATACCCACTGGCCCCGGATTATTAGGACGAGTAGTTAATCCTCTATCCACACCTTTAGACGATTTAGAAGAGCCAATAAGAGGAGAAAAAGAATTAAGAGAAATTAAAAGAGAGGCGCCTTCTTTTCGAGAAAGAATAAGGGTTAACAAACCTTTAGAAACAGGAGTAATTGTTGTTGATTTTCTTGTTCCTATCGGGTATGGACAAAAAGAATTAATTATCGGAGATTCTAAAACAGGAAAAACTACTTTCTTGTTGCAAGTTATGGTTAGCCAAGCAAAAAAAGGAATCATCTGCGTTTATACAGGTATTGGCAAAAAGGATAGCGATATAAAATTAATAGAAGAGTATTTAAAAAAACAAGGGGTTTTTGACAAAACAGTTATCGTCTGTACCACCCCTGACGATTCTACAGTTTTAAATTTTTTGGCACCTTTTAGCGGAATGAACATTGCCGAGTATTTTCGTGATCAAGGAAATAATGTTTTATTAATTCTAGACGATCTTACGACTCATGCTAAAACTTATAGAGAAATATCTTTGCTCCTTAAAAGACCGCCAGGCAGAGAATGTTATCCAGGAGACATTTTTTATTTGCACGCCTCCCTCTTGGAAAGAGCTGGAAATATAAAAAAGAACAATCAAGAAGTAAGTATTACTGTTTTACCAGTTGCTGAAACTTTAGAAAATAATATTTCTGGCTTTATACAAACGAATCTTATAGCAATAACTGACGGACACATTTTCTTTGACATTAATGAATTTCGTAAAGGAAAAAGGCCAGCCATTAATGCTTTTTTGTCTATTTCTAGGGTAGGTAATCAAACAAAATCTCCTGTAGAAAAAGAGTTAGCGGGTCTTATCAGAAAAAAAATGATTGAATATCAAAGAGTTTTAGAATTGAGTCAGTTTGGAACCGAGCTTTCAAAAGAAACTCAAGAATTAATTGAGTTTGGAAAAAGATTAGAATTGTTGTTTAACCAAGAGGTGGAAAAAATTATCCCCTGCGAATTGCAGTTAATCTTGGTGGGTCTGCTATTTTCTGATTTTTGGACAGAAAAATCCTTAACAAAAATGAAAATAGAAATTGATAAAATTTATGAAAGTTATATCCATAAAGGCACACCAAGACTAAGAGAAGAAATAGAAGAAATAAAAGATTTTTCACATTTAAAATTTTTAATAAAAGAAATTTTTTTAGAAATTGAAAAAAGTTTGTAATTTTCAAAAAAATGGCTATTTTAAAAGAAATAGAAAAAGACCTTAAAACAGTTTCAATAATTAAAACAATTAGCGACACTTATCATCAAATTGCTAATTTAAGAATGAATCAAATAAGAGAAAAGGTTTTAAGAACTCGCTATTTTTTTAATGAATTGCTAAACATCTATCAAAGAGTAAAAATTGCTTATCTTTTTTCTCAAAAGAAAAAAGGTAATAAAGAAATTTTCTTTCGCCAAACAGAAAAAGAAAAAGTATTAATATTCCTTTCGGCAAATGAGTTTTTTTACGGCTCTTTAATATTAGATATCTGGAAAAAAATGGAAAAATATTTAGCCGAAGAAAAAACAGATTTAGTTGTAATAGGTCGAACAGGAAAATACTTAGCTGAAAGAAGCGGTTGGGGACAAAAAATGTTCTACTTTGAATTAGACGACGTAGAGCCAGAAAAAGAAAGAATGGAGGGAATATTTGAGTTTATTAAAAAATATAAAAAAATATTTGTTTTTCATGGCGTCTATGAAAAAATTATCTCCCAAAAACCAAAAATAACAGAAATTTCTGGCTGGTTATCAGCCGAAAAAAAATCAAAAATTGAAAAAAAGAGCTACTTGTTTGAACCATCGCTTGAAGAAATTTTAGATTTTTTTGAAACAGAAATTTTAGCCATATTATTTTCTCAAACCGTTTTTGAACATCAGCTGGCAAAATTAGCCGCTCGCGTAATTGCAATGTATAATGCCAACGAAAAATCAAAAGAGGTTGAAAATTCTTTAAATATCCTAAAAAATAAAATAAAAAGAGAAAAAGATAATAAAAAACAAATAGAATATTTTAGCGGATTAAAATTTTTTAGAAAATGAGCAAAACAGGAAAAATAGTATCAATCAATGGTGATATTGTAGAGGTAAATTTTTCTGAAGAAAATTTTATTTTAGGTGAAATTTTAGTGTTGGAAGAAGATCCAAAAATAAAACTAGAAGTTATTGGTACAACGGAAAAGGGTAATCTTTTGTGTCTTTTACTAAAAAAGGCAAACCTTTATCGAAGAGCTAAAATCCAAAGAACCGGTAAAAAATTTGAAATTCCGGTAGGAATTGAATTATTGGGAAGAGCAATTGATGTTTTCGGCAATCCCATTGATGAATTATTAACCATTGAAACAAAAGAAAAAAAATCAATTTATCAACACTCCCCTGCTTATAAAGAAACTGTTTTAGCAAAAGAAATTTTTGAAACCGGAATCAAAGTGATTGATTTTTTTGCCGCCTTAACCCGAGGAGGAAAGATAGGAATTTTTGGCGGCGCTGGCTTGGGAAAAACTATTATTCTTTCTGAATTAATGCATAATATTGTTTTAAAAGAACAAGGATTGGTAGTATTTGCCGGCATAGGAGAAAGAACTAGAGAGGGTGCTGAGCTCTATGAAACATTAAAAAATACCGGAGTACTATCTTCTGCTGTTTTGGTTTTCGGGCAAATGAAAGAAAGTCCGGCTATTCGATTTAAAGTGGGTCAAATAAGCGCCACAATAGCTGAATATTTTAGAGATAACCACAAAATAGATGTTTTCTTTTTTGCTGATAACATTTATAGGTTTTTACAAGCAGGCAGTGAATTGTCGGCGATGATAGAAAATATCCCCTCTGAAGGAGGTTATCAACCAACACTAGAAAGCGAAATTGGCAATTTGCAAGAAAGACTGGTTTCAACAAAAAAAGCAGCCATTACCAGCATTCAAGCAATTTATGTGCCGGCTGATGACATTAGCGATCCAGCTGTTCAGGCAGTAATTCCTTATTTTAATTCAACGGTATTTTTTTCGCGCGATGTTTATCAAGAAGGTAGATATCCAGCTATTGATCTTTTATCCTCTTCTTCAGTTGCTCCTCTAGAGGTTTTAGGAAAAGAACACTATCAAGCACTTTTGGAAGCTAAAAAAACCTTAGAAAGATACAATCAACTTAAAAGAATTGTTTCTATTGTTGGCGAGGCAGAACTTTCCTTTGAAGATAGAATTATTTTCCACCGAGCAAGAAAAATTTTAAATTTTATGACGCAAGACTTTTTTGTGGTAAGCGACCAAACAGGCCGGCCAGGAAAATATGTTAAAAGAGAAAAAACAATCGAAGGGGTAAAAAAAATTTTAGACGGAAGTCTGGATCGACTGCCAGATGATATTCTGTTAAATATTGGCGATTTAGATGAAATCTTATGAATGAAAATAAATTTTTGAACGTAAAAATATTCTGGCTTCCCATTGTAAAAGAAATATTCTTTGAAGGAAAAGCAGAGTCAATTTCTTCTCAAAATAAAATAGGCAGGTTTGATATTTTACCCGGCCACGCTAATTTTATTAGTTTAATTTTTGATAGCCTTTCTATTATAACCGAAGATAAAAAAAAGATTGTTTACCAATTTAAAAAAGGCGTTTTAGAGGTAAGTGAAAATAAAGTAAATATTTTTTTGGGGATATAATATTTTTAATAAGAAGATAAGGTTTTTTTGACTTTTTCTATAATTTCATCTAAAGAAAAATGTGCCTTAATCAAAAAATCAACAGCGCCTAATTCTAAACCCTTATCTACCTCTTCTTTTTGACCTAAATTAGAAAGAATCATAACCGGCACCGATTCTAAAAACGGATCTTTTTTTATTTTAATCAATACATCAAAGCCATGCATCGTAGGTAAAATAAGATCCAATAAAACCAAATCTGGTTTGTTTTCTTTCATTTTTTTAATACCTTCTTCGCCGTCAACCGCCTCTTCTACTTGAAAACCGGCCGCTATCAAAGATTGAGCCAAAAGAAACCTTAATGTTTTTTCATCTTCAATAATTAAAATTTTTTTTGCCATAAATTTATTTTAAAGGTAGGGTAAAATAAAAAGTGCTTCCTTGATTCTCTTCTGACTCAAACCAAATTTTTCCGCCATGAGCTTCAATAATATTTTTGCTAACAAAAAGACCTAATCCATTTCCTTCTGTTTCTAATCTGGTTGCATTAGAAGATCGGAAAAATTTATTAAAAATATTGTTTTGATCTTCTTTGGGAATGCCAATTCCACTATCAGAAACAGAAAAAATTAAATTATTCTCGTCGGTATTTATCGAAACAATGATCATTCCACCGGCAAAGCTATATCTTAAAGCATTGTCAATCAAGTTCTGAACAACAGAATATATCTTTTCTTGATCAATATTTATTTTTGGTATTTTATTTGAAGTTAATTGAAGTTGAAACTTAATTTCTTTCTTTTTTATTTCTTCTTGATAGTTTTTAATAACATCTTGAACAATCTTTAAAAAATCGCTAGGAACCAACTTGCCTAAATACTTTCCTTCTTCTATTTTTACCACATCTAAAAGATCTCTTACTAAAGCAAGCATTCTTTGATTAGATTCTTTAGCTTGTTCAAGCAAGGTTTTCTGAGATTCATTCAATTTACCCAATCTTTCTTTTAAAAGAGTATCTAAGGCCCAATTAATGCTCGAAAGGGGGGTCCTTAATTGATGAGCTGATAAAGAAACAAAATCGGTTTTCATTTTTTCAATTGATTTTTCTCTCGTAACATCGTGCAAAATTACCAAATATCCTATTTTTCTACTTTCTTTAAAAAGAGGGAAAGAACTTACCTCTAGAATCATTTTTTTATTAATTTCTAATTCTTTTCTATTTAACTCATTTATTTCTTTTCCTAAAAGAAAAAAAACTTCTTTTAAGCCAGAAAAATTAACCATTTCTTCAATATCTATGCCTAAAACGCGGTCATCAACGCCAAAAATCTTCTGAGCGAATAAATTAATAAAAGAAAGTTTTTTTTGCTCGTTAAAAACTATCAATCCATCACTTAAGTAATTAATAACTACCAATGCTTCGTCCGGTGAAATAATTTTTTTGGGAAAAATATCGTTTTTCATTTATTTTTTAATTTCAGGAGGATTTTCTTGAAACGGTAATTCCCCTTCCACAGCCGGAAGCCCGTTTTGTAAATTCTCTAATATTTTTTTAACTTGGGAATTTTCTGGATCTAATTTTTTCACTTCTTCAAATTCTTTTATGGCTTTTTCTTTCTCCCCTTTTTTATCATAAATTAAACCTAGCATATATCTAGCATTGGCATAATCTGACCTTAAATTAACCGCTCGTTCAAATTCGGTCTGGGCTTTTTCAATTTCTGCTTTTCGCCAATAAAGCAGACCCAACTGAAAAGCCACACCCCAATCATTAGGAGCGACAAGTTTTGTTTCTTCTAATTTTAAAATAGCCTCTTCTTCTTTTCCTAACTGATCAAAAGCAACCGCTAAAAGATAACGGGCTGGCCCATAATCTGGTTTTAATTGAATGGCTTTATTTAGATTTTCAATTGCTTTTTCTAAATTTTCTCTTTTAAAATCATTGTTTTCTTTAATAGTTTGGGAAAATAATATATAAACCCTCGCTTTTTCACCATAAGCATAAGGAGAAGAAGGCTCCAACTCTATCGCTTTTTGATAAGAATTTAAAGCCAAGCCTTCGGCCTTTTCAATACCAATTAAATTTTGATAAAAATAACCTTTTACGTTCCAGTTGGCTACATTAAAAGGAGCAATCTCAACAGCTTTATTTATTGCGTCTCCGCCATCTACAATGGTCTTGGTAATTGAAATCCTTTTTTCTTCAAGAGGAATATTTGTGCTTTGGGAAATTAAAATTGCTTTAGTTAAATAAATTTGACTAAGATCTCGCCAGTAAATATCGCTGTGGGGATTTAATTCAACAGCTTTTTTAATAAAACCTATTGTTTGATCTAGATTGTTGCTTTGAGAATTTTTTATTCCTTTTATATATTCAAATTCAGCAATAATTCTTTGACTGCCAAAAAAAATCAAAACAAACCCTAAAATAAAAATTGAAACAAAGAGAAAATTGATTATAAGACTTTTAACAGAGGAAGAAAAATCAATCGCAATTGTTTTTGAACAAATAAAAAAATAAGAGCTGGCAATAAAAAACCAAAAAACAAAAAAGAGAGTAAAATTAAAAGGATAAATAAAAATAGTAAATAACGAAGCGAATAAACCAGAAATTAAGGCTGTTTTTATATCAAAGAACTCTTCTTTTTCTTTTCTTGCTACATATTTAAAAACAAAGAAAATATTCAAAATAATAAAAAATAATAACACCAATCCACCTAACAACCCTTTTGTTATAAACCAATCAAAAAAACTGGAATTTCCTTTTAAAAATCTCGTTCCCCAAAAAAGTGATTGATTGAGCAAGAGCGGTCGATAAAGAGAATATTCAAAGACAAAAGTGCCTGGACCTGAACCAAAAACCATTTTTTTCCAGTTTTCGCTTAATACTCCTTTTAAAATTTGAATTTCAGAGGGTAGTTTTAAAGAAAACTCTGGAGGCAAAACAGGAAATCCGGCTAATCTTAATGGGAAAATATAAAAGAAAATTGCCGAAATCATAACAACCATTAAAAGAGCGAAAAAACTAATCTTAATGCCTTCCCTGCCCCATAAAAAAACAAACAAAAGAAAAAGTTCTAGCATTAAAACAATCCAACCGATTTTAAAATTAGTCAAAACAATATTAGCAAAAACAATAAATAGAATTATTCCGGAAAGAATTTTAAATAAACCCTTTCCCCGAATAAATAACATTAAAGTAAGAGGAAACAAAAAAACCTGAAAAAGAAGCATGGCGCTGGGCGTGCCAATAGTATTGAAAGAAACATTTTTGCTAAAATCAAACGGCAAAATAAAAATTTTATAAATTTGAAGAAGATTAAAAAGACCGCTCAAGGATCCTGACAAAGAAAGTAAAAAAACCAAAGATAAAAATTCTGATTTTTTTTCAAAAGAATTAATTAAAAGAAAAACAAAAATTAAAAAAAGAAAAATAGTTAAAAAACTATCAGAAATATCTAAAAAATGGCCCCAAAAGGACAAATAAAAAGAAGGGCTTGTTAATAAAGAAGCTAAAGAAGAAATAAGGATTAGAAACAAAATAAGATAAAATTTTTTTTCTCCTCTAATGAGTACTTTTTTTTCTGCGCTTGCCTTGCCCAACCAACCCCATAGACTCAAAAAAACTAAAATTAAAAAAAGATACTGTTTAGGAAAATTCAAAATATCCTGACTATAAGAAAAAAACAAAAGAGGAATGAAAAAGATTATTAAATAAAGCGGCAATTTATTTAGTTTTTCAAAAAAAGAAACTAAATTCATATTATGTTTATTAAAAGTATACTACATTTTTTAAGGTTTGTAAAATGTCTTTGGTATTAATGGCATCTATTTGGGTTAGATCTCTTAGCTTCTCAGGGCAATGAACGGATATGATTAAAAAACTCTATAAGTTTAAACCTTGGAGTTTTCCAATATGTTTTTGATTTTATGTGACCGAAGAGTAACAAATGCTTTGTAAAATTCCCAAGCCAACAAAGGTCATAATTAAATTTGAACCGCCATAACTAACCAAGGGCAAAGGAATGCCAATAATAGGCAATAATCCTAAATTCATTCCAATATGGATAAAAAATTGCGAAAAAACTGAAATAGCAAATCCTACGGCAAAAAGTCTAGGGAAGTTGCTTTTTGCAAGAAAAGAAATTTTAAAAATGCGCCAAAATAAAAGAAAAAACAAAAAAAATAAAATCACTACCCCTATCAATCCAAATTCTTCAGCAATAGCAGCAAAGGTAAAATCAGTTTGGGGTTCGGGTAAAAATCCGTATTGAGTTTGAGAACCTTTGCCAAAACCTTTACCCAAAAACCCCCCTGAACCAATAGCGATTTTTGCCTGATTTTGACTCCAACCAATTTTAAGAGGATCGGCAAAATGGGGTTGAATAAAACTAATAATTCTTTCTTTTTGATAATCCTTTAAAACAGTGTTCCAACTTAATAAAAATAAAATAAAGAAAACTAAAAATAAAATAAAAAAATGTTTCAATTTAATTCCAGAAACCATTAAAATACCTATCCATAAAGAAAGAATAACTAATACTGATCCTAAATTGGGCTGAAAAAAAATTAAAAGAGAAGGCAATAACACATAAAAACCGGAAAGAACGATGTGACGAAAACGATACATTTCAACATGACGAGTGGAAAAATATTTAGCCAAAAGGATAATTAAAATTATTTTCGTTAATTCAATAGGGTCAAAAGAGAATTCGCCTATTTTATACCAACCTCTTACTCCTCTAATTTCCGGTGCCCAAAAAAATAAGCCTATTAATAAAAAAAGACAAAAAATATAAAAAATCAAAATTAAATAAGGATCATCGCGAAAAACCCGCCAATCAAAAAAAGACAACAAAAACATCAAAAGCAAACCAATAAACAAAAAAATTATTTGTTTTTTAAAATTAAAAAAATCACCTTTTGATAAGGAAGAACTATAAATAACAACCAATCCCACGCCTGCTAACAACAAAGCAAAAATAAACAATAACCAATCCATTTTTTTAATTTCTAAAATTATTTTTTTTATACCCATAAAAAATTTTTTAGCTTACAAAAACTATTTTAAATTAAAAAATTATTTTAGCAAAGAGAGAAATTGTTTTTCATTAATAATATTAATTCCCAATTTTTTAGCTTTTGTGTATTTTGAACCCGGATTTTCACCGAGAACAAGAAAATCAGTTTTTTTGGAAACCGACTCTGAAACTTCGCCTCCTAATTGCCGAATTCTTTCTTTTGCCTCCTCTCTGGTTATTGTTTCTAAAGCGCCTGTCAAAACAAAAACCTTCCCTTTCAATGGCTGCTCTTTTTGCTTTTTTTCTTCAATAATTTCTATATTGGCTTTTTTTAATTTTTCTAAAAATAATAAATTCTTCTTTTCTCTAAAATAATTGTAAATAGATTGAGCCACAACCGGACCGATGTCTTGGATTTTTTGAAGATCTTCCAGAGAGGCGTTTTTTAATTTTTCTAAACAAGCAAAGTGTTCAGCCAAATCTTGGGCTGTTTCTTCTCCCACGTTTCTAATTCCCAAAGCATAAATAAATTTAGCAAAAGAAATTTTCTTTTTTGATTGAATAGCAAAAATTAAATTTTGAGCCGATTTTTCAGCAAAACGTTCCAAAGGTAGAATATCTTTTTCTTTTAATTGAAAAAGGTCAGCCGGATCAGAAACCAATCCTTCTTGAAACAATCTATCAATAATTTTAGGTCCCAAACCTTCAATATTAAAAGCTGGTTTTGAAACAAAATGATAAAAATATTCTTTGTGTTTGGCAAAGCAACCAGGATTAGGACAACGCCAAACCGCCTCGCCAATGGGCTTTACTAAATCAGCATTACAAGAAGGACATTTTTTGGGCATTTTTATTTCCTTTTCTTTACCAGTTCTCAATTCTGGCAAAACTTTAATAATGTCAGGAATAACATCGCCAGCCCGACCAACTACTACTGTGTCACCAATTTTTACTCCCAATCTTTTAATTTCATCTTCATTGTGCAAAGTGGCTCGATTAATGGTAACGCCAGCCACTTCTACTGGTTTTAAAATAGCAACTGGGGTAATGGCACCGGTTCTGCCCACTTGAAACTTTACATCTTCTAAAATGGTGGTTGCTTGTTTTAAGGGAAATTTATAGGCAATGGCTCCCCGAGGCGCTTTGCCTACTACTCCCAATTTTTCAAAAATCTCAATCTTATTTATGGTAACAGTAATGCCATCAATTTCATAAGGAAACTTTTCTCTCATTTTTAAAATTTTTTGATGATAGTCAAAAACTTCATTAAGATTTTTACAATGCCTAGAATACTTGTTGTTAGTCTTAAAACCCAGGGCTTTTAAAATTTCATGTTTTTCTTGATGGGTTTTTTGGCCAAAATCAGTAATAAGTTCGTAGCAATTAGAATCTAAATGGCGCTGGGCAGTGATTTTAGGATCTAACTGACGAACTGAACCTGCAGCCAAGTTTCTTGGATTGGCAAAAGTGGGCAAACCCTTTTTTTCTTGCTCTTTATTTACTTTCTCAAAATCTTTTTTGGAAATAATGGCTTCTCCCCGAGCCACTACCTCTTTTAAAGCGCCTTGTTTTATTTTTTGACTAATTTCTTTTAATCCCTGCCTTTCTAAATCTCTAACCACTTTTTCTATTTCTCTTAATTTTAAAGGAATGGCTTCAATGGTTTTTAAATTTTGAGTAACATCTTCACCAATTAACCCATCACCCCGAGTGGCTCCCAAAACAAAAATGCCATTGCGATAGATTAATTCAATAGCTAAACCGTCTAATTTTGGTTCACAATAAAAATCAATTTCTTGTTGCTCTTTTTCGGTCAAAAGTTTGGAAATTCTTTCTAACCAATCTTTCATATCGTTTTGGGAAAAAGCGTCGTTAAAAGAAAGCATTGGCTGAGAATGCTTCACTTTTTCAAACTTTGCCAAAGGTTTTCCTCCCACTCTCTGGGTAGGCGAATCGGGAGTGATAAATTCAGGATATTCTTGCTCTAAATCAAAAAGTTCCTTTTTTAAGGAATCTTCAACTTCTATTGAAACCAATTCTTTGTCTAAAACATGTCTAGAGTAACGATAATAATTTATTAATTCTCGTAATTTTTCAATTCTTTTTTTCGCCCCTTGCTTGTCCATTATATTTCAAAATAAATTTTTTAAAAAATTTAGTAAGCAAGCTCAATTCTTCGTTGATATTGTTGGAAAAAACCATATGATCTTATGCAATAATAACTTGCACTACAAGCGCTAGTGTTATCAATCACCAATTTATATCCTAAATTAGAATCTAAAAAGTAGGTAGTGGTGGTAGGAATAGGCCCGCTGTCATAAATGTTTTCCTTAAACAGTTCAAATAAGCCGAATTCAGCTCCACTATCTGCCGCATAAAAAGCTAAAACCGAATTGCCCGACTCTTTTATAATTTTAAATTGTTTTATTAAAAGATTGGTCAACCCCAATCCAATAGTTAAAACAACCGCAGTAATAATAATACTAAAAAATAAAATAGATCCTTTTGATTTTTTATTAATCATAATTTAATAATCTAAGTTTCTTTGCGAAATGGTTGTTTGAATTTTTATTTTTTCTCCACCTTGAATGGGGTTTTCAACTTCTAAAAAAATAGTGGCTCGCGGCTGTAAACTATCGCCTTGACATTCGCCTTCTAAGACAAATCTTAAACCTGTTACTCTCATTGAAGAAGTAGCGGTTAATGGTAATCCTTCTGACCAGAAGCTTTTTTTGTATTTTAATTGCTTATCTTCTAAGAAAAACTCCTGGCAATCGCCACCATCTAAAGCATTTATAAATTTTATGCCATTGGCTGTCGTCTCATAATTACAACCAGCAGTTGCTAAACAGCTACCACCTGAATCCCTGGTAGCCATTCTTAAAGAACGACTCATAAACTCTAAAGCGTAACTTATTTGATCTAAAACGATCTGGTTTCTCAAGATAATGTTTTCTTGCCGAATTGCCACAATAAAAATAGAAACAATTGAACCAATAATAACAATAAAAAGAGAAATGGAAACCAATATCTCAATCAAGGTAAATCCTTTTTTGTTTTTGATTTGTTTTTTTTCTCTCATTATGGGTTCCAATTATATAATATTTCTTGAGCCTTTAAATTGTACTCTTTTCCCCTCTCTTCCCAAAAAACCTCAACGATTACTAAAAAAGAATTAGCATCTCCGTCTCCAATTGTAATTTTTCTTTTAAAATTTGTTACTGAACCAGAATTATAATTATAAAAACCATTGCTATCAATTTTTAAGAAATGTAGATCATTATAATTACAAAGAGAAGGACAAGAATTTAGACTTGTGGCTTGATAATCTGCTTCCCAATCGCCATCAGTTAAATTATCTCGCCAATCATTGCCAGCTAACCAATTGCTGTCTCTGATGTTTCTAACAATCTCCATTCCTTCCTGGGCTAAATAAGCAGCAATTAATTTTGAGGTATTAAAAGAAGAAGAAGCAAAAGCACTAATAACCAAACCAATGGCAGCAGTTAAACCAAGGCTAACAATAAGCATAGCTATCATTACCTCCAAAATAGTAAAAGCTTTTGGCTTTTTTTTACTCAACATAAATTAAACCAGATTTATTAACATGAATTTTTTTGGTTTTTGAAGAATTGGTTAAAATAATGGTAATATTATCTTTCTCATGAGTGCTTACTCCTACACGAGCTGAAATTTTAATATGAGGCAACGGTATTTTAAAATTAATACTCAGCTCATCTTGGAAAGGAGGGCTCACTATTATGTCATTTACTTTCACGCCTGGCTCCAAAGAAAGATTGTCTAATATATCATCATTACTGTCATAATACTCTTCAGTGTTTTTCTTATCAACATAAAGAGAAACTGTATAAGTAGCATTGGGACCATAACCTTGCCTTTTGATATAAATACCATAACCCTGAGGCAAATTTTCCTCACCCTCAGGCTTTTCTGCTGCCAATGTTTTTTCCAAAGCTACTCTAAAATACTGAGCTGTTTTATAAGCGGACCGTTCCAAAGCCAGGTCTTTTTCAATGTTGCGATAATTTAAAAAGTAAATTGAATAAATAATTCCAATAATAGCAATAGAAACAATCATTTCTATTAAGCTCGTTCCCCTTTCCTTGCGATGTTTTTTTCCCTTAATCATAAAAAATTATAAAATCAAAGATAAATACCAATTAATGATTTTTTCTCCCCAAAAAAGAGCCAAAAAAGCGCTAAAAACCAAAAAAGGACCAAAAGGAATTTCTGATTTCCACTGCTTTTTTTTCAAAATCATTAATCCTATTCCTATTATAGCACCAAAAAAGAAAGCCAAAAAGAGACAAATTAAAATATTAGGCCAAGACAAAATCAGACCCAGCAAAATAGCTAATTTAAAATCGCCCCAGCCCATCCAGGTTTCTTTGGAAAAAAAAATTAAGGCCAAAAAAAAGAAGGCGGGCAAAAAGCTAAAAAATAAATTCCAAATTCTAAATATTTCCCAATTGCCCATATTCCAAATTTTAAATAATTGATAAAAAAAGGTTATAAAAAGGCCAGAATAAATTATTTCATCAGGAATTAAATAATGCTTTAAATCATAAATAAAAATAATTATCAAAAAAGAACTAATAACAAATAAAAAAATGGTGTTTATTAAATTTTGAAAATTAAAAACTGGAAATTGGAAATTAAAAATCAATAAAAAAACAGCGCCAGTAGCTAATTCTACTAAGGGATACTGAAAAGAAATTTTTTTTTGGCAATAGCGGCATTTGCCTTTTAAAATTAAAAAAGAAAAAACAGGAATTAAATCCTGCCAAGCCAAATTATGTTTGCAATAAGGGCAATAAGATCTTCCCTTTAAAAAACTCTCTTCTTTTTCCAAGCGATAAATAACACAATTCAAAAAAGAACCAATAAATAAACCTAAAATAAAAACAAAAAAAGAAAATAAAATTTCCATTAATCAATTTTAGCAAAAAACAAAAATATTTAAAATAACTCACTAGGAAATTTTAAATTCTAAATTTTAAATTTTAAATAAAATCTAAATGATTAAATTTTTAAATTAATCAATTAACAGATTAACGAGTTAATGGGTTAATTAAATTTAAAATTGGTTAATTGAAAATTGCTTAAAAATTACTGCATCTATTTTCTTTTTTTCCTAAATTAAATTCGCCTCAAAAGAGGCGAATTTAGAAAAGTTAATCCTTTCTGATATTAAAATAAAATTCACACAAATAGATTAAGGACAAGCAGTTGCCGGTCCACAGGTAAAAGTAGTGCCATTACAATCAGTTGGTTCACCGTTAGTACACTGCTTTGAAACAGCTGTACTGTCTATGCACCACCAATTATCATTGTTTAACTGCGCTTTTATACAATAACTATCAGCAGAATCAAAACAAGCCGCTGGTGCCTTATTGCCATTAGAGATGTCTATTTCGTCAAGTGCCGTTCTTAGCTCTGGCATTGTACTGCTACAAAAATCAGCATACCTTGCATTGTGGTCATTATAATATAATTCAGCAAGACTCCTCAACTGACTCATTGCTGAAATAATCTTTGTATCTCTTGCCCGAGAAGTGGCGCCTCGCATGGCAAAAAAGACAATGGAGGACAAAATACCAATAATGGCAATAACCACCAATAATTCAATTAAGGTAAAACCTTTTTTCTTTTTTTTGGGTTTCATTTTTTTATTTGTTTATTTAATTAATAATTTATTTAGTTAGTTAATTCTTAATAAAAGGTCGACCTTTATATTTTTATTATAGCACATTTTGAAAATGCAAGTAAAATACTTTTCCACAACCCTTTAATTATTATAAAAAATTATTTGATATAATCAATTTTTTTTAAAACATATTGGTGCTCATCTGGTAAATAGGAATAATAATAGAACCAACCAAAACACCAACAACCAAGCCCAAAATAACTATTAAAAGCGGCTCTAAAATATGCAAAAAAGAATCCAAAGAACGCTCTACATCTTTTTGATAAAAATCAACAATATTTCTTAAAACAAAATTTAATCTTCCGGTTTTTTCCCCTACCACTAACATTTGAATAAATAAAGGGGTCATCTCTTGAGGATAGTTTTCCAAAAAAGCACTTATTTTTTCTCCCCTTTTTACCCTTTCGGCTGTTTCTAAAATAATTTTTTCATAAACATCGTTTCCCACAATTTTAGAAGTAATTTCTAAACATCGCACAATAGGTAACCCGCCAGAAAGCAAGGTAGAAAGATTTAAAGCGAAACGAGTAAGATATATTTTTCTCAATAAACTATTTAAAAATGGTATTTTTAAAATAAATCTGTCAAAAACATTTTTTCCTTCTTTTGTCTTCAGATAGGCAAAAATAAAAATGATTAAGAAAAAAAATGTTAAAAGCAAAAATAATCCCCATTTTTTTAAAAAATCGCTTAGATTTAAAAACATTTTAGTGACAAAGGGAAGTTCAATATTTTGTTGCGAAACAATTTTTGTCATTTCGGGCAAAACCCAAAATAACATCAAAGATAACACAGCAACAAAGACAACGAGAATAAAAATTGGATAAATCATTGCTCCTTTAATTTTTGAAGAAAATTCATAATCTTTTTCTAGAGAATTGGCTAAATAAGAAAAAACTTCAGATAGTTTGCCAGCTGATTCGCCCGCTTTTACCGTGTGAACATAAAAAGAATTAAAAATTTCAGGAAAAGAATTAAAAGTTTCAGAAAGCGACATTCCGCCTTCAACCTTTTCAGTCATTTCTAGAATTTTTTCTCTAAAAAAAGAATTTTTTGTTTGCTTGGCAAGAGTGGTTAAAATATCAATTAAAGGAATTTCTGAAGAAAAAAGAATAGAAATTTGTCTAGAAAAAGCAACAAGCTCTTTTTGTGAAACCCGTTCAAAAAGTCTAAACCTTCGGGAAAAACTAGAAAAAAAAGAGGGCTGCTCTTCTTCCAAAGAAGTAACATAAAGACCGGCTGATTGCAAAACACTAACAGCCGCCTCTTTACTAGAAGACTCAACAATGCCTATTTGAACTTCGCCGTCTTTGGTCCTTGCCTTGTAATTAAATCTCATAATTTACTTTGACTTTTAATAAGGGATCTTAACTCGCTAGGAGCAAGAGAATAATTAATAGCTGTCTCAAGTGAAATTTCTTTTATTTTAATCAAATTGGCTAAATACCTGTTTAAAGAAATCATTCCTATTTCAGAAGAAGTTTCAATGATTATTGGCAATTCATGCGTTTTATTCTCTCTAATTAAATTGGCAACGGCTGGAGTGTTAATCATTATCTCACAAGCAGGAATTAAACCGCCTTTAATTCTAGGAATTAATCGCTGAGAAACAACCCCTAACAAACTATCGGCTAGCTGAGCCCTTACTTGCAATTGTTGCTCTGGCGGAAAAGAATCAACAATTCGGTGAATGGTCTGGCTAGCTGAATTGGTATGCAAAGTGGATAAAACTAAATGACCAGTTTCTGCCGCGCTTAAGGCAATAGAAATAGTTTCTGCATCTCGCATTTCGCCCACCATAATCACATCTGGATCTTGTCTAAAAGTAGACCTCAGGGCCCTGGCAAAAGAAAGAGTGTCTTGGTAAACCTCTCTTTGATCAATAATAGAACGATCGCCTTCAAAAACATATTCAATAGGGTCTTCAATAGTAATAATATGGCACATTCGAGAGTGATTAATTTCATCAATAAGAGCGGCTAAAGTGGTTGATTTCCCTTGTCGAGAAGGGCCAGTAATTAATAAAAAACCTTGAGTTGGTTGAATGAATTTATGTAAAATCGGCGGGAGATTTAATTCTTCAATAGTTAAAATTTTGTTTGGAATTAAACGTAAAGAACAAGAAATATATCCCTTCTGGAAAAAAATATTTACCCTAAATCTAGCTCTTTCTTCAAAATTATAAGAAAAATCAACTTCTTTCACATTAAATAGTCTTTTCTTTTGTTCGCTGTCCATTAAAGCAAAAGCCAATCCTTGAGCATCAGCCGGACTCAATGTTTCCATTTTCAACAAAGGCACCAAACGACCGCCAATTCTTAAGGTAGGCGGATAGCCAACTGAAATATGAAGATCGGAACTGTTTTGGTCAATGGCAGTTTTTAATAATTCTTTTATTTTTTCTTGATAATTACTAATCATATTTGTCAATTTTTTTTATTATATTTTATTATATTTTATAATTTATAATATCTAATGCAAAATGTTCTTAATTTCTTGTAAAACCTCGCTCGGCGTATAATGAGCCTTAATAAGATATTTATCAACTTTTAATTCCAAAGCTCTTTCTATTTCTGATTTTTGACCTAAATTAGATAAAATAATAATTTTTAGGTTTTTTAAAAAAGGATCTTTTTTTATTTCTCTTAATACTTCCCAGCCATTTAATTGAGGCAACACAATGTCTAAAATTAAAAGATCTGGCCAAAGGGATTTTTTTTCATCAACCTTCTCTCTAATTTTTTTCAAAGCGTCTTCGCCATTGCCAACAACCTCTACTTTAAAACCTCCTTCAGAAAATTTTTTTGCGTAAATATCAACCAAAAAAATATCGTCTTCAACTAATAAAATTTCTTTTGCCATAATATTATATTTCTTCGGCTACTCTTAATACCTCTTCAATAGTAGTTATTCCCTTCAAGGCTTTTAAAATTCCATCCTGCTTCATTGTAACCATACCTTGCCTCTTTGCTTCTTCGGCAAATTTAATTTCCGAAGGCTCGTTTAAAATAATTTTTTCTAAAGAATCAGTCATTTTTAAAATTTCAAAGATTCCTATTCGACCAATATAGCCCGTGTTATTGCACTTTTTACAACCTACTGCCTCATAAATAAAAAATGATTGTGATAGGGTAATATCTCCCTTGGTAATCAGAGGCAAATCTTCCATCTCTTTTAAAATCATATCTTTTATTTCTTTTCTTGGTTTTTTTTCTTTTTTACAATAAGGACACAAAGAACGAACTAAACGTTGAGCAATTACCAAACTTAAAGCCGATGGAATTAAATAAGGTTCTATTCCCAAATCAAGCAAGCGGGGAATAACGCCTAATGCGTTATTGGTATGTATGGTTGATAAAACTAAATGACCTGTTAAGGCAGCATGCACTGCTAAACCGGCAGTTTCTTTATCTCTGATTTCGCCTACCATTAAAATATCAGGGTCTTGTCTCAACATTGATCTTAAACCAGTGGAAAACTCATAACCAATTTCTGGTTTGACCTGCGACTGATTAACTCCTTCAATAAAGTATTCCACCGGATCTTCTAAGGTCATAATATTTACCCCCTCCTTATTTAAAACTCTCAAAACAGCATACAGGGTAGTAGTTTTACCGGAACCAGTAGGACCAGTAACCAAAATCATGCCATAGGGTTTTTTAATTGTCTGATCAATAAGTTTTAAATTTTTTTCAGAAAAACCCAGGTCTTTAATCTCGGTTAAAGATTTACCCGGATCAAGAATTCTCATTACCACTTTCTCACCTAAAACCGTAGGAAAGGTAGAAACTCGAAAATCAATGTCTCTGCCAGCGATATTGGTAGTGAACCTACCATCTTGAGGAATTCTCGTTTCGTCAATTTTAAGATTAGAAAGAATTTTAATTCGGGAAACCACTGCTGGCAAAATTTTCATTGGTAAAAAAATACTGGAATGCAATATTCCATCTAAACGAAAACGGACCCTAATTTTTTCTCTGGTGGGTTCAATATGAATATCCGAAGCATTTCCTTCGACTGCGTGCCTCAATAAAACCGCTACCACCTTTGATATCGGCGCCTCTTCAGCCATTTTCTCAAATTCTGTTATCGGCGTCGCCTTTCTCTCAATTTTTTCCAATTTCATCTCGGTCTCAAGTTCTTGCAAGGCTTTGCTTACCTCACCTTTTAATGTTCGATATTTTTTTAAAAGACTTTGAAAATCCGTAAGAGTGATTAGAAAAATACTGTAGGAAAACTTTTGGGTACGGGCTAAAAACTGCAAAGCCTCTTGAGCCTTAATATCTTCAGGATAAACCATGCCAATTTCAATAAATTTATCTTTTTTCGCCAAAGCAATAAAGTGATAATATCTAGCTGATTCTTCAGGTATCACCTCCAAAACATTCAAAGAAATATCCTCTGGATAAAATTTTTTTAGAGGAATTTTTAAAATTTTACTTTTCAAATCAAAAAGAAATTCTTCTGAAACAATGCGTTTTTCTAAAATTAATTCCTCTGCTTTTTTCCCTGAATTTTTAATTTCGTATTCAAGAGAACTCAACTGATCTTTTTCCAGCAGTCCTTTTTTAAATAATTCTTGAAGTAAGTTCATATTTTTATCTAACACCCTCTATTTGGGCAAAAAAGGATTATCTCTTAAAATATTGCCTGTAAATGGCGGAATTTTTTCAAAGGGCTGAATTTCTTTTAAAATAGGGTTTTTTAATGCCGACATAATTGATTTCTCAAGGTCATTTGCTTTTTCAAGCGAAAAAAGGATTTTTTCTTCAGGTGGCTGTTTAGAAATTATATCTTTTAAAGAAAATTGCCAAACAAATAAAAAACCAAGGAAAAGAATAATTAAAAAAACATAATCCATTATTTTCTGTTTTTCTTTTTCGCTGGTTATGGTGTCCATTTTAATTAAATTAAAATTAATAAGAATTAATTATAACATTTGATTCAAAATTAAAATTATCAGCTCCTGCTTCTTTTGAAAACTTAATATACTGAAAATTAATTAAACGGGCATTCTTTTCTATATCAAAAAGAAATTTCTTGAAAGAAAGATAGGGGCCAACAAAAGAAATTTTAAATGCAGTCTTTTTAATGTTAGAATCTTTTTCTAAAGGAATGCTCTTATCAAGACCAAAACCTGTAGTTATTAAACCATCAGCATTGGCGGTTTTCAATAAAAAATATATAACATTAACAGTATCAGCGCTTTCAGGCACAGCAGAACTTATTTTATTTATTTCTGGTTGATAATTTTTTAGTTCTTCGGCTATTTGTTTTAATTTTTCAAAATATGATTCTTTTACTTTCAGCTCCTGTTTTTTTTGCGACAGCTCCATTTGAGAATCTCTGAATTTTTGATAAGTTGGCAATCCCAAAAATATAAAAGATGCAAAAATTAATATCAGCAAAATAATATTAACAGTGTTTTTTGTTTCCATTTGCTTTGTTTATTCTTGGATAAAAGAATTAAAAATTTTTGGATCAAAATCAATTTGAATCTCAAAATCGACCTTTTGTTGTTGATTTAAAGAAGCTTTCTTTAAATTTAAATTATTTACAAAATTCTGGTTTTTTAAATAATTTATTTGTTGATCTAACGTTTCCAAACCATCAGCCACGCCGACAAGCGTGAGATTATTTTTTTCGCCATCTAACACAAAACTAGAATAGACTATCTTGTCAAGAGTGGTCTTTTCTAAAAAAGAGAAAGTATTACTGGAAAATTTATGCTGACTTAATATTTTCTTAAAGCCGTCAGCCTGATCTTTGATTTTTTGTAAATCTTTATTTAGCTGAATTTCTTCCAATGTCATTACAATTTTGTTTTTTGTTTCTGAGATTTTTTTATCTAAACTTTTGGTTAAAAAAAATAAAATTGCAGTACCAAGAAGTATAACGGCAAGAAAAAATATAAGAATATAAAAAACAATGCTAGTTTGAGGATTTTTTTCGGTTTTTGTTTTATAAAAAATTTCTATTGCCATAATTTTTATTAAATAATTATTCTAAACCTTTTTTAGCCAGGCCCACTGCAATAGCATAGATAGGCCCCATTTCTTGCAAAATATCCTTTAAAATAGGATTGTAAGATATGTTTGCAAAAGGATCAATAATATCAACTGGTAATCCCAATTCTTTGGCAAAATAATCTTTTAAACCTGGCATTAAGGCAATACCGCCTGCGAGAAAAATTTTTTCTACTTTTTTATTAAAACTATAATAAAAGCTCTGGTGAATTTTATTAATCTCGGAAAAAATTAAATTAACCAATGGAAATAAAACATCTTGAACTTTTTTTTCGTTATTTTCTGACTCACCAAATCCTGCTTCTTTTTTCAATTCCTCAGCTTGTTCATAGCTAATTTTTAAAGATTGGCTTAAGGCTTCAGTCAATTCATTGCCTCCCACATTAAAACTATGACTCATTTTTAAAATACCATTTTCCGCAATATTAATGGTGGTTGTTCTTGCTCCAACATCAATAATGGATATCGTCTTATTATTATTATAATTCACTGCTCGACAAAGAGCAAACGCTTCAGCTTCTAACGATTTAATTTCCAAATTGGCTAAACGGGCAATTTCTTGATATTGAAAAATAATATCGTTAGGAATAGCCGCCACCATAACCTTTAGCAAACCTTTTGAATTTTGGTTAACAGATCCTTCAATCACAAGCCAATCAATAGTAACTTCAGAAAGAGGAAGAGGAATATTACTGCGAACCTGATATTGTACTGCTTGAGGCAATTCCTTCTCAGTCATTGACGGCAATTCAAAACTGGTAAAAAAAGTGGTAAAATCAGGAATTGAGAAATTTGCTTCCTTTGTTTCAATGGCGGCATTTTTTAAAATAATAGAAATTGCTTTAGCAGTGTCTTGACTAGAAAACAAAAGGCCATTTTCTTCAATTGCTCTAAACGAAAGCGCCTGGATAGAAGAAGATTTCAACTCGCCGTAATTCTCCAATACTATCTCTTTTCCTTTCCGACCCAACTCTATTACTCTAACTGAGCAAGTACCAATATCAATGCCTAAAAATTTTTTTTTATTTTTTTTAAAACTTAAAGGAAAAAAATTCATTATGTTTTATTATTATATCATTTTTAAAAATATTTTTAAATTTAATAATCCACATCTATTATTATTTTACTAAATTTTTATTTAAAAAACAGAACTATAGCAATTAAAAAATAAAATATAATTTTAAAATTTGGTATAATTTAGCAATGCCAAATTTTTTTTCTAAAATTAAAAAAATATTTCTTGATGCCCTTTTTCCAATAAAATGTTTAAATTGCCAAAAAGAAGGAAGTTATCTTTGTTCTGATTGTTTCTCTTTGATTGAAATGAACAATAAACAATATTGTCCCTTTTGCACGCCCGCTAAAATCGTTTTCGACAGCAAAACTTGCCTAGGGTGCAGAAAAAAAGGTAAAAAACTTAATGGTCTTTTTTTTGCTGCACCTTATCAAAATTTTATAATAAGAAAAATTATTTATCAATATAAATATGGAAGTTTTTCAAAAAGCTTAGCAAAAACTTTGTCTTTAATAATTATCAACCACTTTAAATTGATCGACCAGAAACCTCATTTTTTTAAAGATAAAAGCAATTTCATTTTTATGGCTGTTCCTTTAAGTAAAAAGAAAGAAAAGTGGCGCGGTTTTAATCAGGCTAAGGAAATTGCTAAAGAATTGTCTTTTTATTATAAAATTCCTTTAATTGATAAGGTACTAGTTAAAACAAAAGATACCGTCTCTCAAACAGAATTATCAAGCAAAGAAAGAGAAGAAAATGTTAAAAACGCTTTTAGGTGTTTAAATGGAAATACCATAAAAGACAAAAAAATAATTTTGGTAGACGATGTTTTTACCACTGGTTCAACTATGGAAGAATGCGCCAAGCGTTTAAAAGAAAATGGTGCTAAAGAAGTCTGGGGTATTGTTGTAGCTAGAGAATAAGATTGTCAGTTTTAAATAATTTAATTTTTAATAATTACTTTATAAAAAAGATTTTTTCTCAAAATCGTTAAAAAACTATTTCTTTTTCATTTGTCTTAATCTGGCTTTTTTTAATGACTCAAGGTGCAAAACACCGCTTTTTTTCTCTGTGGTCATATTACTCAGTAATCGAAAACTTCCTCTGCCAAAAGTTTTTTCAACAAAACGCGCAAGAGATAAAATTTTTCCTGTAAAATGGGCTTTTAAAAAAAGATTGTAAACATCGTCTATGTCTTGAAATTGATCTGAAAACTCGTTTTTTATTTCTTGGCAAACATAATTCAACACTTTTCTTTGGTAAGAATAAGGAATGATCTCCCAATCATCTTTTCCTTTTTTCCCCACCCAAATAATATCTTTTTCCGAAATTCCTTTTTCTTCTGCTAGTTTCTTTTTCATTTCTTTTGCTTCCTCAGATAAAATCCATTCTTTTTCTTCACGCAATTCAGGACAATCAAAAATTTTTGGCAAAAATTTCTTTTCTGCCTCAGCCACAATTGCTTCATGCAAACCCGAAAAATGTTCATGGTAATTCCCGCGATTAGTATGTTCTTGTAACGCTAATACAGTTATGCCTTCACGGTAAGGCGTAACAATTACGTCTTCGTTGATTTCCTGAGCCTCAACAGAGAGATAAGCTTTCAGATGCAACATTTCATGAAATGTAACTGCTCCAAAAAATACAGGATTATCCCGACAATACTCTGCATTAAAAACTACTCCTTTTTTTACATTATCTGCCCTGGCAACTCCATTTTCGCCTGCAAATCTTTTGTATATTTCTGGCGGAACAATATGAAAATTTTCTACCGGTATTTCATAAGATTCTACTCCAACCTTTTTCATAAGCTTGCAAGTCTCTTTGTTGGCAAAATTAATAAGAGCAATTTCTTTTTTAGATTTAGGATACTCAAATTTCTTAAAGCATTCTCCTTCTTCCGGAGACAAAGATTCAAAATGATTAAAAAGAGTTTTTTCAGCTTCTTTTTTTATCTCTCCTTTTTTTTCACTAGAAGCCTTGCCAATTATTCTAATTTCAGGTCCTTTTTCCATACTTTTTATATTATAACGCATTAGAAAAAAAATACTAAATCGATAAGCTACGCTTTTAATGGAAATATTATTTAACACCAAGAAAAATCTTTTCAAAAATTGTTTAATCTGTTCCTCAAATTTCTAAGTAAAAATTAATGACTATCACTCTTTGATTTACCCAATTTTTTGCCCCTGAGCGCTCTCTAGGGTTTTTATTTCTTTATAAGAAAGATATAAAAAAACTGAAAATAAAAGAAATGTATTTAGGGGCGCGAGCCAAAAATGATATATTCTCCCAAAGCTTTCCAAAATCATCAATCCGCCCAAAAAACCAACAGAATACATTGCTCCGTTTTTAAGATACGCAAGTTTTGAAATAAAATTAATTCCTCGAATAGTAAATTCTCTGACTATTAAAGCGCCCAAGCCATTACCTATTATAATTAATGGTACTGAAATGGTAAAAGCAAAAGCGCCAATCACTCCATCTAATGAAAAAGAAGCATCTAAAACTTCTAAATAAAGAATTTTGCTCAAATTACTCAAACTAGAATCTAAAAGCTCTTTTTCTTTAGCTTCAGCGTTTTTCTTAAAACCATCAGTAAGAAAAAAAATAGTTGCTCCAATTGAAGCGGATAAAGCCAAGATGGGATCAAAATGAATACTAAAATAAATTATTAAAGTTAAAAATATTGAAGAAATGGTGTAAAACCAAAAGCCTTGACGATGAATAAAACGTTCAACCAAAAAAGCATATTTTTTTTCTTCCAAAAAAAGCCAATTTAAAAAAACTAAAAAAAGATAAACGCCGCCACCCAAAAGAAGCAAAGATTTGGATTGTTCCACGTAATGAATAATTTCTTTATTTTGAGAAAAAGCAACTGTAAAAACTTGAAAAAAATTTAAAGAAGGATTAGCTATCTTAATTATTACAAATGGTAAAAATCCTCTGACAAAAAAAACAGCAAATAATAAACCCCAAAATAAAAATATTTTTCTATATTTTTCCGGTAAACTTTTTAAAACATGGGCGTTAATAACCGCATTATCAATACTACTAATAACCTCAAAAAGCGCTAAACCAAAAATAACAATTATTAAATCAAAAATCATAGATTATTTTTTAAAAAAAATTAGTCTTTCGTTTCATATTATTTAAGTTTTTTAAAATTATCAAGCAACCTAAAATTTTTACCCCGCATAATCCCGAAGAGATTTATGCAGACCTCTTCGCCAAAAAACTGAAGCAGAAAGGAAGATTTCAAGTTTTTCTTTGCCGGCAAATTCTTTTAGCTCAGTAAGCTAAGCTTCAATACTTAAAACCTGTTTTTCTTCTGAATCTGTTGATTTTCGGCAATAGATAAAGTATTTCATATTTCTAATTTAATTTAGAAAAGCACGCTTCTGACGTTTTGTTTCGTAAAAAAAAGACAAAAAATTCAATTTTGCGCCTAAAATCGGCTGGCGAGCCTTAGCTTCGGGCGAGCCAGCAACCTCTTTTTCTGATTGGCGGAGGAGGTGGGATTCGAACCCACAACCCGTTTTTTAGGCGGGTACAGTTTAGCAAACTGCTGGCTTACCATTCGCCGCACTCCTCCCTTTTAATAACTTATCAAATAAAAATTATCCGGTCAATTAATTTTTAAATTTTAAAATTTTATGATAAATTAAAATTAGGCGCCTGTAGTTCAATGGATAGAATTTCGGGTTGCGGACCCGAAGGTTGCAGGTTCGAGTCCTGCCAGGCGCACTATTTTAAAAATCTTTGATAAAATTTTTTATGAATCTTTCTACTCTAGTTGAAGAAATTCCCGGCATTGGATCTCAATTTCAAAAAAAATTGAAAAAATTAGGCATTAAAAATTTAGGCGATCTCTTGTATCATTTTCCTCATCGCTATGAGGATTTTTCTAGTTTAATTACTATTAGCCAAGCTAGAGAAGGAGGTGTTTTTTCTTTTCAGGCAAAAGTTTTAGAAATCAAAAATATAAGAACTTTTAGAAAAAAAATGATCTTAACCCAAACAGTAGTAGGAGACGAAACCGGCAAATTAAAAGTTATTTGGTTTAATCAGCCTTATTTAATTAATAATTTAAAAAAAGAAGATTGGCTGTATCTTTCTGGGAAAATTAAAGGTAAGGGCAAGGCAATTTATTTATCTAATCCCGCTTATGAAAAAATTGGTAAGGGCAAATGGTTAATGGAAAATTTTGACCCCACCCACACAGGTAGATTGGTACCAGTTTATCCTACAACCGAAGGTGTATCTTCCCGCTGGCTCAGATTTATTATTAAACCTATTTTAACAAAGATAGCAGACAAGCTCTTAGACCCCCTACCAGAAAGGATAATTAAGAAAAACAACTTTTTGCCCTTATCAAAAGCTTTATGGCAAATTCATTTCCCCGAATCTTTAGAAATGGCAAAATCTGCTAAAAAAAGATTTGCTTTTGAGGAAATGTTTTTTCTTTTTCTTTTTATTTTAAGAGAAAGAAAAAAATTATCAAAAGAAAAAGCTATTTCTGTGACAATAAAGCTTGATACTATCAAAGAATTTGTAAGTTCGTTGCCTTTTTCTTTAACTAACAGCCAGAAAAAAACAGCTTGGCAGATCTTAAAAGATATGGAAAAAGCTAGGCCAATGAATCGTCTTTTAGAGGGTGATGTAGGATCAGGAAAAACAGTAGTAGCTACAATTGCCGCTTTAAATACAGCAAAAAATAAGCTTCAAGTCGCTATTATGGCGCCCACCGAAATTCTAGCTAAACAACATTACAAAACAATCAGCAAATTTTTGGAAAAATTCAATCTAAACATAGGCCTAATTACAGGCAAAGAAAATTATTTAAATAACCAAAAAATTAAGAGAAAAGAATTATTAGAAAAAGTTGAAAAAGGAGAAGTAAATATTCTCATTGGCACGCATGCCATTATCCAAGACACAACGCCAAAAACAAAAGTTAAAACGCCTGTTCAGTTCAAAAATTTAGCGTTGGTTATTATTGACGAACAACACCGCTTTGGCGTGGAACAAAGAGCGAAACTATGTCAAAAAAAAGAATTTGTTCCGCATTTGCTATCAATGACAGCCACTCCTATCCCCCGCACTTTAAGTTTAACTATTTATGGCGACCTTGACTTGTCAATCATTGATGAAATGCCCAAAGGCAGGAAAAAAATAATTACGAAAATAGTTAAACCAAATGAAAAAAATCAGGTTTATGAATTTGTCAGAAAAGAAGTAAAAGAAGGCAGACAGGTTTTTGTGATTTGTCCGCGAATTGAACCTCCTAAAAACAAAAAAGAAAACATTGATGACCAATTAGCTATTCTGCCTTTCAATGAAAAAAAACTCTCTTGGCAGGAAGTAAAAGCGGCTAAAGAAGAATATCGAAAATTATCTCAAGAAATTTTTCCTGATTTAAAGGTAGGACTTTTACACGGCAAAATGAAAACCAATGAAAAAGAACAAGTAATGGAAGATTTTAAAAATAGAAAAATTGATATTCTAGTTTCTACTGCAGTGGTAGAAGTTGGGGTAGACATTCCTAACGCTTCTATTATGTTAATTGAAGGCGCGGAAAGATTTGGCTTAGCTCAACTCCATCAGTTTCGAGGAAGAATCGGCAGGGGCGAAGCTCAATCATATTGTTTTCTATTAACAGAATCAAATAGCAAATACATTAATCAAAGGCTAAAAGCTTTAATCTCTTGCCAGAATGGTTTTGAACTAGCAGAAAAAGATTTAACCATTCGAGGGCCAGGCGATTTTCTTGGTTCTCGACAATGGGGACTACCAGATCTAATAATGGCTTCCTTAACTGACATTTCTTTAATTGAAAAAACAAAAGAAGAAGTTAATAAAATATTAAATGAAGATCCGGAATTAAAAAAATATCCTTTGCTCCAAAAAAAATTAGAGCAATTTAAGGGAAAAATACATTTAGAATAAAATTAAATTTCAAATCTCAAATTTTAAAACTCAAATCTGTATAAGGTTTAGAACAAATTCCAAAAAGAGAATATGTTTGGGATTAGAGTTTAAAATTTTATTATGACTTTCTCACTTTCTCGGTGGGCCAAAAACCCATATATTTGCCCAATAACCAGCGCGTTTGAGCATCAAGAGCCGGTAAAGCAGAAAAGAAAATCATCATCAAAGGAAAAAGGAGCCAGCCGAAAATAAAAAATAAATATTGCCACTTTTTTTTGGGACGCAAATTGGGTGAAGATAACAATAAAAAGCTTAAATAAGTAGAAAAAACCAAACCAATCATACTCACAGTAAGAATCTGACTAGTAATTTTTGGCAAATTATAAGACAAAACGCTTTGAGAAAATTTTGGCCCACCCAAAATCAAAGGAAACCAACCTAAAAGAAAAATTAAAAAAGGAGCAGTTGCCCAAGAAAAATGGCTTTCTATTATTTCAAAACCTAAAGAAATTTTCTTCTTTAAAGGAATTTTTTTATTTTTTAAAAAACCAAAAAGAAAATAAGGTATTTCGCCTACTCCATAAGCCCATCTTCTTTGTTGTTTATAAATGTTAATAGCGGTTTTAAAAACATTCTGAGCAACGTTGGCATCCATAGAAACAGGATAATAAAGAGGCTGTACTTGGTAATCACCATCATATTGAAAAAAACATTGCCAGAAAATTCGTGAATCGTCAGAAACCACATTGGTTTGTTTAAACCCCACTTCCACCAATGTCTTAAAAGCCATAGAATGAGAAGAAAAAGTGATTAATTTTTCCGGCCTCTCTTGATTTAAGGTATGCCAAAAAGAAGAAGAAAAAGAAAAAACTCGCGAAAAAAGTGGTGCCTCCCAAACATTGTTTAAATACAAAGGGACAGGTTGAAAACTGGTACGGAGCGGATTTGAGGCGGTTAAATAATGCCAAGTTAAACAGCTAAAATATTTTGGGAAAACCCGTGTGTCAATGTCAAACGAAGAAACAATAATATTTTCGTAGGGTATTTTTAAAGGATCAATAATTAACTCTTTGGCTTTCTTCGTCGCCCAGGCATCATTAGAGCCATGACCGGGAATTTCGCCAGGCAAATTTGCCGGATGCCAAGTAACTAAAAGTTTAAAAAATTTCTTTGCAAATTTTTTTTTAATTTCTCTGGCTACTTTTTCCGCAAATTCCCTTGCGCTTTCTTCACAGGCTAAAACAACAATCATTTTTTCTTTAGGGTAATCAGTAGCTAAAAGCGCTCCGAAAGTTTCTTCAATAATTTCCAAAGGTTCTTTATACATAGGCAAAATAATTAAATGGTAAATTTTTTCCCAGCTGGTTTTCAATTTACAACTTTCAGCCTTTAATTTTTTAAGACCTTCCAACCAATTATTTTTTTCATAATCTCTCATTTTTTTATAACCCGAAGCTAAATGAAAAGAAAAATAAATAGTTCTAAAAAACCAATATATAGCAAAAAAGATAACAAAAACCGCTACCCAAACAGGTTTCCACCAGGAGAAAAAAATAGCTAAAAAAAAGACACTCCAAGAAAGCAAGCCTGGCAACATTTCAAAAAAACGATAAACAATCCTATCTTTGGGGTCTTTTAAATCGCTAGCTACCCCGATTTTTAAATTATCTTTTTTGTTTTTTAAATTATGATTTTTTTTCATAAATATGATTAAAATACGAAAAGAACTATTGGATAGTTTTTTTAAAAAAGTAAATGATTTAAATTTTATACTTATTTTTATTTATCCTGCTTTTATTTATAGTAAAACAAAAATAATGAAAAAACAAAAAATTTTATTAATATCTTTCCCTCAAAATAAATCACTCTAAATAATTATTTTTATATTGTCAAATTCCATATTTCTATTGGCAAGTTTTAAATTAATCCGCTTGTTAAGACAATCAAAAAATTAATTTTTAGTCCTTATTTAAAACACTATTTTAAATATTTTTATTTTTTGAATTTTCAACTATAATAATATTAATATGAAATTTAAAATCTCGACAAAAGGAAACAATGATATTATTGATATTACAGAAAAAATTTTAAAAGCTGTTAAAGATTCTCAAGTCAAAGAAGGGTTTTGTCTAATTTCTTCTCCCGGTTCAACCATCGGCATTACCACCATTGAAAATGATCCTAATTTACTAGAAGATTTCAAAGAATTTTTAGAAAAATTGGTTCCTTCCAACCGACCTTACCGCCACAACCAAACCTGGGGAGATGCTAATGCTTTTTCTCATATCAAATCAGCATTGATAAAACCATTTTTAACCGTGCCTATTGAAAAAGGAAAATTGGTTTTGGGCACCTGGCAGCAAATTGTTTTTCTTGATTTTGATTCTCGGCCAAGAGAAAGAGAAGTTATAATAAAAATTATTGGTGAAAATGAAAATTGAAATTGGTTTAAACAAAGTAATCAGAACTTTGATTCTATCTGATTTTTTTCTGCAATCAGGCTGGGGTTTAATTGGTCCTATTTTTGCCATTTTTTTAACAAAACAAGTTAAGGGCGGTTTAGTTAGCGTTGGTTTAATTGCCGCCACCTATTGGTTAACCAAATCAATTGTCCAGCCTTTTATTGCCTATTTTCTTGATTTAAAAAAAGGTGAAAAAGATGATTTTAAGTTTTTGATTTTTGGCATATATTTGGCTAATACCATTCCTTTGGGTTATCTTATCTCCACTCAAATTTGGCATATTTTTCTTCTAGAATTTATCAGAGGTTTGGCAATGGCTTGTGTTATTCCTACCTGGTCAGCTATTTTTACTAGGCATATTGATAAAGGATGGGAGGCATTTTCCTGGAGCATTGAAAGCACTGGTATTGGTTTGGCTTTTGGTTTTTCAGCTGCCTTCGGCGGGATTATTGCTAATTTTTTGGGATTTAAGATTTTGTTTGTTTTAACTACAATTTTAGGTTGGCTATCAGCCACTGTTTTGTTGAAAATTAAAGATCAAATTTTTCTTCGCGATCATTTTCAGCCAACCGTACCTCATTCAGAAAAACCTTTTTAAAATATGAAAAATCAAGAAATTGCTCAAATTTTTTATGAAATTGCCGATTTTTTGGAAATGGAAGGGGTAAAATTTAAACCTTATGCCTATCAAAAAGCTGCTATTACTTTAGAGACAATGGAAGAAGATGTAGCAGCGATTTACAAAAAAGGAGGCAGAAAGGCGATTTTGGATATTCCGGGCATTGGCGAAAGTATGGCTGACAAAATTGAAGAATATTTAAAGACCGGAAAGATAAAATATTATGAGAACTTCAAAAAGAAAATGCCAATCAATTTAGAAGAGATTATCCGAGTAGAAGGAATGGGGCCCAAAAAGGCAAAAGTGCTTTATCAGAAATTGGGAGTAAAAAATTTAAAAGACTTAGAAAAAGCAGCGAAAGCGCATAAAATTGCTCCTTTGTTTGGTTTTGGCGAAAAGACAGAAAAGAATATTTTAGAAGGAATTGAATTTTTAAAAAAATCAAAAGGCAGGTTTTTACTAGGCGAGATTTTGCCCAAAGTGAAAGATATTTATGAAAAAATACAATCTTTAAAAGAAGTGGAAAAAATTGATTACTGCGGTTCTATTAGAAGAATGAAAGAAACTATTGGCGATGTTGATTTTTTAGTAATTTCAAAAAAACCAGAAAAAGTAATGGATTTTTTTGTTTCTTTGCCTGGCATTGTGAAGATTTGGGGTAAAGGTAAAACCAAGGCTTCGGTAAGAATGAAAGAAGGTTTTGATATGGATATTAGAGTGGTGCCTAAAAAAAGTTATGGTTCTGCTTTACAATATTTTACCGGTTCAAAAGAACACAATATTATTTTACGAAAAATTGCTATTGATAAAGGTTTGAAGCTTTCCGAGTATGGTTTGTTTAAGGGCTCTAAAATGATTGCCAGCGAGGATGAAAAAGAAATTTACAAAAAATTGGGATTGGAATGGATTCCGCCTGAAATGCGAGAAAATCAAGGAGAAATTGAAATAGCGTTAAAAGGAAAACTGCCAAAAATTATTGAATATCAAGATATTAAAGGCGATTTGCATTGCCATTGTAATTGGGATGGCGGAGCCAATTCAATTGAAGAAATAGTAGAGACGGCATTGAAAATAGGATATGAATATCTGGGAATTGCCAGTCACACAAAATTTTTAAGGATTGAACATGGCTTGGATGAGAAGCAATTGGTTCTAAGAGATAAAGAAATTGAAAAAATAAATCAAAAATTGAAAATTGAAAATTGTAAATTGAAAATTTTACGAGGCTGCGAGGCAAACATTTTAAACGACGGCTCTATTGATATTAAAGATGAGGCTTTGGCAAAACTTGATTTTGTCATTGCCGGCATTCATTCCAATTTTAAAATGCCCAAAGAAAAAATGACTGAAAGAATGATTAAGGCAATGAAAAATCCCAATGTTGATATTATCTCCCATCCCACGGGCAGAATTTTAAAAAGAAGAGACGAATATCAAATTGATTTTGAAAAAATTTTAAGAGTGGCGAAAGAAACTGGAACAATTTTGGAAATTAATTCTTTTCCTGAAAGATTGGATTTAAACGATCAAAACATTCGCCGAGCAAAAGAAATAGGAGTAAAAATGGTTATTAATACCGACGCTCATCATATTGATCAATTGCGTTTTATGGAATATGGCATTGCTCAAGCCAGAAGAGGCTGGGCAGAAAAAGAAGATATAATAAATTGCCATTCATTAGAAGAATTATTAAAAATTTTAAAACATTAAGGAAACAGACGCAAAGAATTGAGCTTTGCAGTTATTTTTAACTTTTTTCTAAAACCAGAATAAAATTTAAAATTATTTTCTCAAAAAAAAATGCTAAAGCTTGGTTTTTGATCAGGATTTGGATTTTATTTAAAATAATTTTACAATAATTAAATAATTTAAATTATTTCAATTATTTTGAGTTTTAATTTTTGAGATTTGACTTTTAAGTTTTGATTTTTATTAATATGCCTGTAGAAAAATCAGCAGGAGCAGTAATTTTCAGAAGAAAAAATAATAAAATTTATTATTTGCTTTTACATTATCCTGGGATTTCGCATAGGGCAAAAAAAGATTATTGGGATTTTCCCAAGGGTCATATTGAAAAAGGAGAAAAAATAGAGGAGACAGTAAAAAGAGAAGTTTTTGAAGAAACGGGTTTAAAAGACATAAAAATTTTGCCCGGCTTTAAGGAGACCATAAAATATTTTTTTAAATTCCAAGAGAAAAACATTTTAAAATTTGTTACTTTTCTCTTGGCCGAAACTAAAATTGAAGAAATAAATATTTCTTTTGAACACATTGGTTATCAATGGCTAACCTATGAAAAGGCGATAAAAAAATTAAAATTTAAAAACGCCAAAGAAATATTAAAGAAAGCAAATATCTATTTGCTTTCTCTGAATTCAAAATCCAAAAATCAAAATGCGAAATGACGAATCAAAATTCAAAAATAAAGTTTATAAAATTGTTAGGAATATTTCCTGCGGAAATGTCTTAACATACAAAGAAGTAGCCAGATTAGCTGGGAGCCCTTTTGCTTGGCGGGCAGTGGGAAATATCTTAAATAAAAATAGAAATCCAAAATTTCCCTGTCATCGTGTAATTAGAAGCGATGGCAAGATTGGAGGATATAACAAAGGTCTTAAAATAAAAATTGCCCTTCTTCAAAAGGAGGGCTTAAAGATAAAAAAGGGAAAAGTTATCCTTTAACCGTTTCTACTATTTTTTCAAAAATTTTGGGCTCTTCTTTGGCTAAATGAGCTAAAATTTTTCTATCTAATGCTATATTTTTTTCTTTAAGTTGATTAATAAATTTACTATAAGATAAAGCTTTTTCTTTACAGGCAGCTGAAATTTGAACTTGCCACAGTCTTCTAAATTCCCCTTTCTTTCTTTTTCTGTCCCGAAAAGCATAAGACCAAGCGTGCAATAAAGCTTCTTTTGCCGCTCGATATTTTGCTTTTCTGCCCCAACGAAAACCCTTGGCATATTCCAATAAATGTTTTCTTTTTTTATGAGCAATTGTACCCCGTTTTACTCTTGTCATACGTCAAATAAAAAAAATTAAAATTTTAAAAATTTATTAGTTTTTTTATTTTTTTCATTTCCCAACTTGAAAGAGGAACCCACTTTCTTTTTAATCTTTTTTTCTTGCTCGACTTCTTGGAACGATAGTGGTTTTGACCAACTGACCTTCTTAAAATTTTCCCCTTTTTGGTAATTTTAAAACGTTTTAAAATTGATTTACGCTTTTTCATTTTTTTACTTTTTAATAATTATCATTGTTAAACCCTTACCTCCCTTTTTTAAATCTTGCTCTATTTTAATTGGTATTAATTTATCTAATAATTCCAAAAATTGATTTATTTTTTCTTTAACCAAATGAAGATTAGCTTTTTCTCTGCCCCTTAAAACTATTTCTATTTTAACCTTGTCTCCTTTTTTTAAAAATTTTTCTGCCTGGTAAGCTTTTGTTTCTAAATCATGCAAAGATATATTAAAACTTAACCTAATACATCTTGTTTCGCTACCACTTTTTAAATGACTGCTTTTTTCTTTTTTTTCTAAATTGTAAAGATATTTTCCGTATTCAATTATTTTGCAAACTGGTGGTTCTACCTTATCAGTTATTTGAACCAAGTCCAGATTGCGCTCTTTTGCCAATCCTATCGCTTCTTCCAAATTAAAAACACCTAATTGTTTACCGGTCTCATCAATTACTCTTACCTGATTAGCCCTTATTTGATTGTTGATTAATGGTTTCTTTAACAAAATAAAGTGGAGATGTCGGGAATCGAACCCGAGTCTGAAAGATTTTCCAAAATATTTCTCCAGATTTAGTTCAGTTTGATTTTGAAAGGTTGGGAATAAAAACTGAACAAAATTTCCTAACCTTTGGTCTGATGAACTGAAATTAATAGTTCTTCTCAGATCTCCAAAAGAACTATCTCTCTCGCAGATTATGACACCTGAAACTGCCTAGCGAGAATCAACAGTTCAGATGGCATTAGGCGTATACTAATGCGGGTTGTTTGAATAAGTTGGCACTTATTCTTTTTTTCAGTTTTTTACGAGTGCTGAAAACTCGATCTGCATATTTTGGATTAACCTATCATCAACGCCTTACATCCCCCTTCTTTAACAATTAAATATTTATTTATTTATTAATTTTCTTTTAAGTTCCTTTCTATTTCTTTTTTTATTTCTCTCTTTTTAATTAATTCTCTTTTGTCAACCTTTCTCATTCCCTTAGCTAGGGCAAACTCTAACTTTATTAAACCGTTTCTATTATATAACCTTAAAGGTATTAAAGTCAAGCCTTTTTGTTTTGATTTGCCAATTAGATATTTTATTTCAGATTTTTTCAAAAGAATCTTTCTTGATCTTTCCGGCTCGTAATTTAAAGGAGCGTTATTCGGTTGATAGGGAGGAATATTGGCTCCAATCCAAAAAACTTCATTATTTTTAATAACCACATAGCTACCAGCCAAATTCAAACCTCTGGTTTTAATTGATTTTACCTCATTGCCTGTCAATACAATCCCGGCGTTAAATTTTTCCAAAATCTGATAATTAAAATAAGCTTTTTTGTTTTCGGCAAAAATTTTCATTTCAGCACTTTAATTTTAGCAAAAAATAAGCTAAAATTAAAATTGAAATGTTAAAAGTTAAACCCTTATTACAAAAACCCGGTCTTTGTGGCGTTGCATCTTTAAAAATGGTTTTAGATTTTTTAGGAATTAAAAAAAGCGAAAAAGAATTAATTAAATTAACAAACGCTTCGAGAGAAAAAGGAACGAGCGCAAAAAATATAGTAAAAGTAGTCAGACAAATGGGATTAAAAGGTTTTGTTAAGGATTTTGCCACTTTTTCTGACATTGGAAAATATTTAGCAAAGAAAATTCCGGTAATTGTCGATTGGTTTTCCAAAAATGACGGTCATTATTCAGTGGTTGTTGGTATTGATAAAAAATATATTTACTTGCAAGACCCGGAAATAGGAAGAATAAAAAAAGTAGACCTCAAAACCTTTAAAAGAGTTTGGTTTGATTTCCCTGGCCATTTTTTAAAAAGCAAAAAGGATATTATTATTAGAAGACTAATAGTAATTTATAAATAATATTTTTTACCTAATGTTTCGTCAAAAAATTATAAAATTAATAGAAAAAACAATAAAGGAATCACAAAAAAAGAAAATTTTTCCTATTTTTGAGATTGAAAAAATTTTTGTTGAAAAACCCAGAGAATCTTTAAATGGAGATTATGCTTCAAATATTGCTTTAATTTTGGCAAAAAAAATTAAAAAAAATCCAATGGTTATTGGCGAAGAAATCGCCGCTTTTTTAAAAAAAATAGATAATAACAAAAAAAGAAAAAAATTATTTGAAAAGATTGAAGTAGCCAAGCCAGGCTTTATTAATTTTTTTCTTTCCAAGGAAAAAATTCAAAACGAGTTGAAAGAAGTTCTCAAAAAAAGAGAGGATTTTGGTCAATTAAATATTGGAAAAAACAAAAAAACAAATTTAGAATTTATTTCTGTTAACCCCACTGGCGAGCTCCATATTGGTCACGGGCGAGGTGCATTTTGGGGCGATTGTTTAGCCAAGGTTTTAAAAAAAGCTGGCTATCAGGTTTTGAGTGAATATTATGTAAATGATGCCAAGGTTAGTTTGCAAATTCAAGAGTTAGGCAAAACAGCTTTGGGCCGTGGCCAAAACTATCTCACGCCATTTGTAAAAAATCTAATTTTAGAATTAGAGCCATCTTTAAAAAAAATCAAATCAGAAGCCGAGGCAGGATTTTTTTTGGCCCAAAATATTTTGCAAAATATCAGAAAATTTGTTGAGGGAAAATTAAAAATTAAATTTGATTTTTGGATTTCAGAACAAAATTTATACAAAGAAGGAAAAATTAATCAAGTTTATAAAATTTTACAATCAAAAAATCTTGTTTACAAAAAAGAAGACGCTTTTTGGCTAAACCTTTCTTCTTTTAATCAAAAAGATGAAGTTTTAATTAGAAAAAACGGTCAACCCACTTACTTTCTTTCAGATATTGCCTATCATCAATATAAAATGGAAAGAGGTTTTAAAAAAATTATTACTATCTGGGGAGCTGATCATCAAGGCCATGTTCCTAGAATGAAAGCAATAATGAAGATTTTAGGTTTCAAAGGCGAATTTGACATCTTAATCTCTCAAATTGTGAATTTAAAAGGAGAAAAAATCTCTAAAAGAAAAGGAAATATTATTTCTTTAGAATGGTTAATCAATGAAGTAGGTTTAGACGTGGCTAGATTTTTTTACTTAATGCGGTCCTTGAATAGTCAAATGGATTTTGATTTAAAATTAGCCAAAGAACAATCAGAGAAAAATCCAGTTTTTTATGTCCAGTATGCCCATGCCCGGATTTGTAGCATATTAAAAAAATGCAAAATAAAAAGCGCAAAACCTAAAACAACAATTCAAAATTTAAAATTGCTGAATCATCCAAGCGAATTAAGCCTGATTAAACAGCTAATTAGATTTCCAGAAATTATTGAAGAAACAGCTCAGGATTATCAAGTGCAAAAAATACCTCAATATGCCTTAGATGTGGCAAGTGCCTTTCATCAATTTTATCAAGAATGCCAAGTAATTAACAATGATAAAAAATTAACCCAAGCGAGATTATCTTTAATCTTGGCAACAAAAATTGTTTTAAAAGAAGTTCTATATTTAATGGGCGTTTCTGCTCCAGAAAAAATGTGATTGTCAAATACTAAAAAAATTGTTATTTTTATAAAATATGATACTTAAAAATAAATATTTTATTTTAAGGCATGGCAAAACAATTTATCAAGAAGAAAAAAAGGGAATAATCTACCCTTCCCTGCCAGAAAATTCTCATGTTCATTTAACAAAAGAAGGGCGAAAACAAATAAAAAAGGTGGCTAAAGAATTAAAAAAAGAAGGAATTGATTTAATTTTCTCTTCTGACTTTTCTCGAACAAAAGAAACAGCAGAAATTGTTGCCAAAAAACTCAAAAAAGGAATAATCTTTAGCGAAAAACTGCGCGATATCAATTTAGGAATTTACCATGGCAAAAATAAAAAAGTTTATTATAAAGATTTTCCGCGCGGCTCTGACAAAATGTTTTTTCAAAAACCAAAAAATGGAGAAAGCTGGTTAGAGTGCCAGAAAAGAATGATTAAATTCTTAAAAGAGGTTGATAAAAAATATGAGGGGAAAAAAATTTTAATTATTGGTCATGGCGATCCCTTGTGGCTTTTAATGGGAGCGGTAAAAAATTGGTCGTTCAAAAAAATGTTAATCATTAAAAAAAAGGGTCAAACTATTAAAAATGGTGAATTAAAAAAGTTAAATTAAGCTATGGAATTTCCACAAATTGAAAGAAAAATTTTAAAATTCTGGGAAAAAAATAAAATATTTCAAAAATCCATTTCTCAAAAAAAGAAAAAACCAATTTTTAGTTTTTATGATGGCCCTCCTTTTGCTTCCGGCCTACCTCATTATGGCCATATTTTAACCTCTACCATTAAAGATACTGTTTTGCGTTATTTTACAATGCAGGGATTTCAAGTCCCTCGAAGAGTGGGTTGGGATTGTCATGGCTTGCCAGTAGAAAATTTAATTGAAAAAGAACTAAACATCAAAAATAAAAGAGAAATTGAAAATCTGGGAATAGAAAAATTTAATTTAGCTTGTAAAGAATCGGTTTTCCGCTATGTTAAAGAATGGGTAAATACCTTAAAAAGAATTGGTCGTTGGGCAGATTACAAAAAATCCTATGCCACTATGGATAAAAATTATACTGAATCTGTCTGGTGGGTGTTTAAAAAACTTTATGAATTAAAATTAGTTTATAAGGATTTTCGCGTTTCTCCTTACTGCCCGCGCTGCGGCACTCCCCTTTCTAACTTTGAAGTTAATCAGCCCGATGCTTATCGAGAAATTGAAGACCAATCAGTTTATGTAAAATTTCCCCTAAAAGAAAAAAATAATTATTTTTTAGCTTGGACAACTACTCCTTGGACCCTGCCTAGTAATGTTGCCTTAGCTATCAATCCTCAAATTCCATATGTAAAAGTAAAAATCAAAAAAGAAAAATATATTTTAGCTAAAGAAAGATTGTCGATCCTTAAAGAAGATTATCAAATTGAAGAGGAATTTTTAGGCGAAACTTTAGTTGGTAAAGAATATTTGCCCTTATATCAAATGAACTTAGAAAAGCCGGGCTATTTTGTTGTGGCAGCTGATTTTGTTTCAGTGGAAGAAGGTACTGGTATTGTTCATATTGCTCCGGCATTTGGCGAAGAAGATATGATTTTAGGAAAAAAAGAAAATTTACCCATCGTAATTACGGTTGACGAAGAAGGAAAAGTAAAAAACAGTCTTAATATTCCTGGTCAAGGCCTTTTTGTAAAAGAAGCGGACGAAGAAATTAAAAAAGATTTAAGAGAAAGAAATCTTTTATATAAAGAAGAAAAAATTGTTCATAGCTATCCTTTTTGCTGGCGATGTGACACGCCCTTGCTTTATTACCCTATTGAAAGCTGGTATGTAGCAGTAAGTAAAATCAAAAAACAATTAATTGCAAATAACAAAAAAATTCACTGGGTGCCGGAACATATTAAAGAAGGCCGTTTTGGCAAATGGTTGGAGGGAGCTAAAGATTGGGCGGTTTCTAGAAATCGTTTTTGGGGAGCGCCTCTGCCGATTTGGCAATGTCAAATCGAAAAAAATCAAAAATCAAAAATCAAAGGTCAAAAATATTGCAATAATATTAAAATTATTGGTTCAATTAAAGAGCTAGAAAAATTAAGCGGGAAAAAAATAAAAGACCTGCATCGGCCTTATATTGATGAGATCACTTTCAAGTGCGAGAAATGCGGCGGGACAATGCGACGAGTTCTAGAGGTCTTTGATTGCTGGTTTGAATCAGGTTCCATGCCTTATGCTCAATGGCACTATCCTTTTGAAAATAAAAAATTCGTGGAAAAAACTTTTCCAACGGATTTTATTGCTGAAGGATTAGATCAAACAAGAGGCTGGTTTTATACTTTACATGTTTTAGCCACCGCTCTTACTTTAAAAGATGTAGGATTGGGTGTGGGCAAACCTGCCTTCAAAAATGTTATTGTTAACGGCTTGGTGTTAGCAGCGGATGGTAAAAAGCTTTCAAAAAGATTAAAAAACTATACATCGCCAGAAATAATTTTCGAAAAATTTGGAGCTGACACCTTGAGACTCTTTTTATTAACCTCAAGCCAAATTGGAGATGATTATTTGGTTTCTGATAAAAAAATTGAAGAGGTCTGGCGAAAAACCATTTCTACTCTTTGGCACTCTTTTTTGTTTTTTCAAACCTACAAAGATAGAACTTTCAAGCCAAAAAATCAATTTAAACCAAAAAATGTTTTAGATGAATGGGTTGTTTCAAAACTTAATACCTTAATTAACCAAATTACTTTAGAAATGAATAGCTATCACTTAACCAACGCTGCTCGATTATTGGATCAATTTATTGACGATCTATCAAATTGGTATATTAGACGATCTCGAAGAAGATTCCAAAAACCAGAAAATAAAAAAGAAAAAGAAGAAGCAAACCAGGTTTTATATTATATCTTAATAAATTTAGTGAAATTAGCAGCTCCTTTCATTCCCTTTTTAACTGAAGAAATTTATCTTTCTTTAAGGAGAAAAAAAGATCCTATATCAATCCATCTTTGCGATTACCCAAAAACAAATCAAAAATTTATAAATAAAAATCTAGAAAAGAAAATGGAAAAAATCAGAGAAATTATTTCTTCGGCTTTAGCTGAAAGAATCAAAGCAAAAATAAAAGTAAGGCAACCCTTGAAAAATCTTCAAATTCCCAACCAAGAATTAAAAAAAGAAAAGGATTTATTGGATCTAATCAAAGAAGAAGTAAATATCAAAAATATTTCTTTTGGTAAAAAACTAGAATTAGATACAGAAATTACTCCTGATTTAAAAGAAGAAGGATTGGTACGGGAAGTTATTCGACAAATTCAAGAAATGAGAAAACAAGTTCTTTTAAAACCAAAAGATAAAATAACAATTAAATATCAAGGAGATAAAGATGTTCAAGAAATTCTCTCTCGAAACAAAAACTCAATTTTAAAAGAAACCTTGGCAAAAGATTTTTCTCTTAAAACAACTGATAAAGAAAAGTTTAAAGTTGAAAAAGAAATTAAAATTGAAAATATGAGTCTATGGTTGGGCATCATTAATAAAAATTAATAATATTTTCCAATTTTAATTATTAAAATTCAGTAAAAAATAAATGCTTTCTCAAGAATTACAAGAAAAAGGAATACCTAAAAAAAATTTAATTTTTGTATCGGTAGGAGTGATAATATTCGGTTTAATAGCAACTAATGTGGTTATCAATTTCCTTTGGCAAAAGTTTTTAATTAATGATTTAAAAAAAATATTAATAAATTACCAAATATCTGAAGCTAAAAGAATAGAAGAGGGCATTGAAAAATCTATTGAAAAAAACCTTAAAGATATTGAAAACTTAAGCACGAATATTTCTTTTTTTGGAAAAGAAAATCAAAAAGTTGAATATCTTTTTTCACAGTTCTTAAAAGAACATTCTTCCATAAAAGAAATTTCAATTATCAATCTTTACGGTCGGGAAGAAAAAAAATATTCAGAAAAAGATTTTTCTTCCCAAAAAATAATCCAAGATTTTGCTTTTCTAAAAGAGTTCGAAACTGCAAAAAATGGCAACACCTATGTTAGTCCGATTAATTTTACTGATTATGCTGAACCCTGTCTGATTATTTATTCTCCAATAAGGAAATTAGAAACAGACAGCCCTGAAGCTGTGTTAAGAGTTGTTTTTTTCCTCCCAGAAGATTTTAAAGAAATTTTAGAAACAACAATAGAAAAAAATGCTTTAATTTTAATAGTTGGCGAGAAAGGAACATTAATTGCCGATTCTCAAAACGAAAAATTTTCAAAAAATATTAATCCTCTGAATACGCCCCCTGCGCAATCTATTTTAAAAAAAGAAGTTTTCTGGGGAGGAAAATATTACAATGATAAAAATGAAGAAGTATTAGGGACAGGCATTCCTATTAAAAATTTAAAGGGAGGAGTAATTATCGAACAAAACGCTAAAGAATTTGAAAAACCATTAATAATCATCAATCGAATAATTATTTTATTTTTTATTAGTGCTTTAATTATAGTAGCGATTTTATTTTGGTTATTAATAATTATTATTAAAACTGATAATCAATTGATTGAAAGATATACGGCTTGGAAAAATGTCCAAACAGAAATCGCTGAAGCCAAAGAGGTTCTGGAAATAAAAGTAAAAGCTAGAACAAAAGAGCTGGAAACATTAGCCAAAAATTTAGAAGAGAAAGTAAAAGAAAGGACGAAAGAATTAGAAAATAAAGTTGCTGAAATGGAAAAATTTCAAAGATTAACTGTGGGAAGAGAACTTGCTATGATAGAATTAAAAAAAGAAATAAAAAGATTAAAAGAAGAATTGGAAAATTGTAAAAAAAATGAAGAAATTATTTAAAAAAATTATTTCGTTTTTATTTTTAAAAATTTTTATTATTATTTAATAAAACCCTATAAAGCTAAAATCACGCTCTAAAAGTAGATGGCTCTAAAATCCCAAAAAAATATTGAAATTAACGAAATCAAAGAAAAAAATCTTTTTAATAAAGAACCAAATTTATTGCTTCCGACGGTTTTTATTAAGGTTTTAAAATTAACCTTATCTCAATTGCCTCAAAGAAACGCAACAGATTTTTTGATCTATAAAATTGGAGAAGAATTGGGCAAAGAATATTTTAAAAACTTTAAAATTTTTTTAGCAAAAGAAAAAATAAATGAAGCATTGGAAAATCAAATAAAAAAAAGCTGTAATGCGCTCTTTATAGAAGGCAATTTAGGCAAATTAGAATTTAAAAAATTAGATCTAAAAAATAATGTCTTGGAAATAAAAATTACTTATGATCCTTTAAACAACTTTTTAAACGAACAATATAATTTAGAAAGAGGAATAATTGCAGGCATATACCAAGAAGCAACAAAAGAAAAAGTCTATTGTCACTTATTAAAAAAAGATAAACATTTTGCCCTTTTAACAATTTCTTTCCAGCCCTTAGAAAAAAATGAATCATTTTTTATAAATGAAGAAGAAACAAATGAAGAAGAGTTAAATGATCAACCTGAAGAAAAAATAAAAATTTTAAGCAAAAAAGTTGAAGAATTAAATAAAAAAGTAGAAAAAGAGCAGGTTTTGAGAATAAGAGAAAAAGCAAAAATCTTAGACGTCGAAAAAAGGATAAAAGAAAAAGTAGACGAGCTAGAAAAATCTAGAATTGCCTTGATAAATATACTTGAAGATATTGAGGAAGCCAGAAAAAAAGCTGAAAAAGAAAGAGAAACGGTTCAGGCCATTATCAATAATTTTAGCGATGGTCTTTTATTATTTAATAATGAAAACAAACTATCTTTAATTAATCCTCAGGCAGAAATAATTTTGAATATCAAATCGGAAGAAATTGTCGACAAGCCAATTGCCAAATTAATTACTAAAGATGTTTTAAAGACCTTCTTTGAGCTAGTAGGCATGGATTTAATAGAAAGAAAAATAGAAGCTGTTTTTCGCAAAGAAATACAATTAAAAGAAAATTTAATTCTAGAGATTACCACTGTTCCTATTATGGGAAATGATACGACGATAGGCACATTAATCATTTTACACGACGTGACACGAGAAAAATTAGTAGAAAGAATGAAAACTGAATTTGTTTCAATCGCCGCCCACCAATTAAGGACCCCCCTTTCGGCCATTAAGTGGATATTAAGAATGATTTTAGATGGAGACCTGGGTGAAATAAATGCAAGCCAACGTGAATTTTTGGAAAAAACCTATGTCTCTAATGAAAGAATGATCTCTTTAATTAATGACTTGTTAAATGTTACTAGAATTGAAGAAGGAAAATATATTTATAAAACCGCTTTAACAAGCCTTGAAAATGTTGTTGAGTCTGTGATAGAATCTCGTAAAGATATAATAGAAAGGAAAAAAATTAATTTCCGCTTTGAAAAACCAATAGTTCCATTACCTCTTGTTTCAATAGATGTAGAAAAAATTACCTTGGCTATCCAAAACCTTTTAGATAACGCTGTTAATTATACGCCAGAAAACGGTTCAATAATAATTTTATTAAGCGCCAGCGAAAAAGAAGTGCAATTTTCCATTCGTGACACAGGCATTGGAATACCCAAAGAAGAACACCACAGGGTTTTTAGCAAGTTTTTTCGTTCTTCAAATGCAATGAAAACCGAAACCAGTGGATCAGGACTAGGTGTTTTTATAGCAAAAAATATTATTGAGGCTCATGGCGGAAAAATTTGGTTTGAGTCAGAAGAAAATAAAGGCACCACCTTTTACTTCTATCTGCCTATTCCTAACCATTGACAAATAATTGCAAATTTTTTTTAAAAGATTTAATATATTAATAAAGGGTTATTTATAATTTTTATTGTTTACTTTTTAAAAAATTATGGCAAAAAAAATTTTACTTGTTGAAGACGAAGAAATTATAATAGATTTAATTCAAAAAAAATTAATCCAGGAAAATTATGAAGTTTTTGTTGCGAGAAACGGAAAAGAAGGATTAGAAAAAATAAGATCAATAAAACCCGACTTAGTTCTATTAGATATTGTTATGCCTCAAATGAGCGGATTTGAAGTATTAGAAGAAATGGGAAAAGACGACGAAATAAGAAACATCCCTGTCATTATTGTTTCTAATTCTGGACAACCGGTTGAATTAGATAAAGCTCAAGCTCTGGGGGCAAAAGATTGGCTAATAAAAACCGAATTCGATCCCAAGGAAGTGATTAACAAGGTTATAAACCAAATAGGTAAATAAAATCGCGAATATTCACTAATTTAACACGAATTTAGATAAAATAAAAATTCGTGTACAGATAAGTGCATATTTGCGAAATTATATGTTAAAAAAAATTTTAATAGTCGAAGATGACAAATTTCTCAGAGAATTAATTGTTAAAAAGTTAGAAAAAGAAGATTTTCAAGTAATTGAAGCCTTAGACGGAGAAGAAGGGGTTAAAAAAGCTAAAGAAGAAAAACCTGATTTAATTTTGCTGGACTTGATTTTACCCGGCATTGATGGTTTTGAAGCGCTTTCAAAAATAAAAGAAGATCCTTTTATTTCCTCAATTCCAGTAATCATCCTCTCTAATTTAGGACAACGGGAAGACGTAGAAAAAGGATTAAAATTAGGAGCGGTGGATTATCTGATTAAGGCCCATTTTACACCAGGCGAAATTATTGAAAAAGTCAAAAATAATCTAAAATAAAATCTTTAATTGCTAAAATTTTCTATTGCTTTTTAGTAAATTTTAGTAATAGTAAATTGTAAATTTAGCCGGTTTATTTTACAAAACCGGCTTTGCTAATTTAGATACCAAAAAATAGAATTAAAAATCTTGGAGAAAATTAAACAAAGCTCCCAAGCTCCAGGCTTGCAAATAACAAGGAGGTTGAGATAATTTTTCTGTAATTTTACCATCAATTAAGGTATAATATTCTGGCAAATTTTTTAATTTGTGATAGGTCTTGAAAATGGCTTTTTTAATTTTTTCGTATTCCTTTTGAAATCCTAATTTTTTTAAACCTTGGGCAATAATCCAGTTATCATGAGGCCAAATTGATCCTAAATGATAACTTCTGGGATTAAAGTCAGGCTCATTTTTAGAATGGGTTCTAATGCCAAACTCTGTCCACAAATCTTCAGCAAAAAGCCTATTCACCACTAATTCAATTCTGTTCTCATCAATAATCTCGCAAAATAACAAATGACCAGGGTTAGAAGTAATAGATTTTTTTTGTTCTTTTCTGCCGTTTAAAGCGAGGGCAAAATATTTTAAATCTTCCATCCAAAAAAAATGATTGAATTTTTCTTTTAGTTTTTCTGCTCTCTCTTTTAACTGGTCTGCTAAAAAAGAAGCTTTTTTTTCTTGAGCTATGTTGGCAATTTCTTTTAAAGCCAAATATTGATAACCTTGAACCTCAACGATAGCAACAGGTGGCTCTATGTTTAAATGGTTTGCAAAACTATCCTTCCAGCCCTGATGAAAAAGGCCATTAGAACTCAATTTTTGATATTCTAAAAACAAATCCTTGTCTTTGTCGCCGTATTCTGTTATCCAATTCAAGGCTTTTAAAACATTTTCCCAATGCTCATTTAAAAATTTTTCATCTCTGGTCTTTTTAAAATAAAGAGAAAATAGAATCAAAAAAAGAGGTGTAGAATCTACAGAGCCATAATAAGGAAAGGGGAAAAAAGCTAAAAAATGCCTTTTTGACTTAAAATCGGTTTCGTGAATAATTTTTCCCGGTTCTTCTTCTCTTTCTTTATCAACTACCTTTCCTTGATATTGAGACAAAATTTCCAAAGTAGCCTTGGCAATTCCTGGGTCAAAATCTAACAACTGCCAAGCAGAAATTAAAGAATCTCTGCCAAAAAGCCGGCCAAACCTTGGCAAGCCAGCATTTAAAAAACCTCTGCGATCTTTTAATTTCTCTAATTGAGAAATAATTTTTTTTTCTAAGTTTGCTTCTTGCGAATGAAAAATAAACATATGAAATTTAACCACGGGTGTTTTATATTTTATTTTAGCAATTTTTATCTTTTCCCCCAAAATAATAAATAAAAAAAGATATAAGCGCCATCAAACTGCCGAAAATAAATGGCGCCTGGATATTAAAATAGTTCCATAGAATACCTGCAATTAAAAAGGCAAAGAAAGTACGAATGCTAATAATCATTTGATAAATACCAAGCGAAGTAACCATTCTTTCTTCATCACCTATTAAACTCACATAAGATTTCCCCACGCCTTCAGTTAAAGCCATATAAAATCCATAAAAAATAAAAAGTGGCCAAAACAAAATCTGAGATTGATTAATACCAAAAAGAAAATAAATAATGGCAAAAAGAAAAAGCCAATAATCAGTAATTTTTTAGGACCAATTTTATCGCTTAAAATGTCCGCAATCGTAGAAAAAAATTGCATAGGAAAGATTAAAAAGAGCATAGGTAAAAATAGCTAAACTGGTGGTTAAACCGAGACTTTTCGCTCTTAAAATTAAAAAAGCATCTGAACTATTACCAATGGCAAAAATAGTGCTACAAATAAGAAAAATTTTAAATGAAGGACTTAAATTTTTCAAAGAAAATTTTGGCAAATCTCCTTTTTCTTTTTCTATCCTTTTTCCCTTAACAAAAATTACTAAAAACAAAACGGCAATTAAACCGGGAATAAAAGCAAGATAGAAAATGGGTCTAAGATTATCATCAAAAAATTTAATTAAAAATATAGCAAACAAAGGGCCAATAACTGCTCCTAAGGTGTCTAATGCCCAATGAAAACCAAAAGCTTTGTTTCTTTTTGTTGCTTCGCTGGTTTCAGCAATAAGCGCATCTCTAGCTGAAGTCCTAATACCCTTGCCAAAACGATCAACAAAACGGCCAACTAAAACCAAGGTCCAGGTTTTAGCCAAGCCAATGATTAATTTAGAAAAAGTAGAAAGAGAATAGCCGCTGGTAATAAAAATTTTTCTTTTATTAAATTTATCATAAAACCAGCCAGAAAAAGCTTTCAAAAAACTGGCTGTTGATTCTGCCAATTCCTCGATTAAACCAACTACTGAAGCTGATGCTTTTAGAACTGAAGTTAAAAAAATGGCACAAGGGAATAAATCATTTCTGACGCAACATTGAGAAGAAAAAGATATTGCCCTGAGAAGCTAAGAGATCTAATCCAAATAGATGCCATTAATACCAAAAGAGTCTATTTTCCTTTTAATTTTAATAATCAAAGAGTTCCTTACAATACCTAATAAATAACATAAACAACTTTGGATCTTCCAAAATGTTAGGATCCTATGCAATTTGCTGACATTTTAAATATTATTTTATATAATTAATTAATATAATCTAATATAAAAATATTATTTTTTTGACAACAAAAATTTTTAAATAGCTAAATAATTTATTCCTTAAATGAAAGTTTTAATGTTTGGCTGGGAATTTCCGCCTCACAATTCGGGCGGTTTAGGAGTGGCGTGTGAAAAATTGGTAAAAGCTTTGTTTCAAGAAGGCATAGAGGTTTTATTTGTTTTGCCAAGAAAATTTGATTATCATTTTCCCTATTGTCGTTTTGTTTTCGCTAATGAGAATTTTATTTTTAAAAGTGCGTCATTAAAAGGATTAAAAAATTTTTATTTTAACTCGCTTTTAAATCCTTATTTGACTCCAAAATTTTACGTTGAGCTTTTAGGTAAAATTATCCAAGAAAAAAATTTCAGCGAAACAGATTTTGAATTTAAGTCTTTGATTAATCAGAAAGGGCTTTTTGAAGAAATAATGCGTTATGCTTTTGAAGCCAGAAAAATTGCTCTTTTGGAAAATTTTGACGTTATCCATGCCCACGATTGGTTAACCTTTCCAGCGGCCATTGAAGCAAAAAAAATTTCTAAAAAACCTTTGGTTGCCCACATCCATGCAACCGAATTTGATAGAACTGGTGGTCACGGCGTAAATAAAAAAGTTTATCAAATTGAAAAAAGAGGATTTGAAGAAGCTGATGTGGTTATTGCTGTAAGTCATTTTACAAAAGAAAAAGTGGTTAAACACTATAATATTTCGCCAGAAAAAATAAAGGTGGTGTATAATGCCGTAGATTATCAAGAATTTATTGATTTTAAAAAAGAAGTGTTTGGTTTAAAGAAAGCTGGCAAAAAAATTGTTCTCTTTTTAGGTAGAATTACTTTACAGAAAGGTCCAGATTATTTTTTAGCGGCTGCTAAAAAGGTTTTAGAAAAAGATCCTAATGTTTTTTTTATTGTTGCCGGCTCAGGAGATATGGAAATGAAAATGATTGAACTGGCTGCTCGGTTAAATATTGCTGATAAAGTATTATTCACCGGCTTTTTAAGAGGAAAGGAAAAAGAAAAAATTTACCAAATGGCTGATCTTTATGTTTTACCATCAATTTCCGAACCCTTTGGCATTACGCCTTTGGAAGCTTTAAATTTTGGAACGCCAGTTTTAATTTCCAAACAATCTGGCGTTTCAGAGGTTGTTTCCCATTGTTTAAAAGTTGATTTTTGGGATATCAATGATATGGCAAACAAAATTTTAGCTGTTTTAAATTATCAAGAATTAAAAGAAAGTCTTTCGGAAAATGGTCAAAAAGAAGTGAAAAACCTTTCTTGGCAAGAATCTGCCAAGAAATGTTGTCAAATTTATCAAACATTAATTGCTTAATTTTTTCACATGCCGTCAATTTGTTTTTATCTCCATATTCACCAGCCTTTCCGGATTAAAAAATTCTCTGTTTTTGATATTGGCAAAAATGAAGATTATTTTGATGAAACAAAAAACAAATTTTATCTGGAAAGAATTATTAAAAAAAGTTATGAACCAACCAATAAAATTCTTTTGGATTTAATAAAAGAAACCAAAGGAAAATTTAAAGTAAGTTTTAGTTTGACCGGGACCTTTTTGGAACAAATAGAAAAATATTATCCTTCATTAATCAAATCCTTTCAAAAATTAATTAATACCGGGTGTGTAGAAATTTTGGCTGAAACTTATTATCATTCGTTGGCTTTTCTATATTCAAAAGAAGAGTTTAAAAAACAAGTTTTATTGCATAATCAAAAAATCAGAGAGCTTTTTGGCGCCGAAACAAAAACGTTTCGCAACACTGAATTAATTTTTAATAATGAAATGGCTGATTTTGTTAACCAGTTGGGATACCAAGCTATATTAGCGGAAGGAGTAGATCATTTGTTGGGTTGGCGATCGCCCAATTTTGTTTATCGAGCAAAAACAGCTGAAAACCTTAGAATTTTATTGCGCAATTATCGCTTAAGCGATGATATTTCTTTTCGCTTTTCTAATAACCAATGGTTGGAATGGCCATTAACCGCCGATAAATTCAGTTTTTGGATTAACCAGATTAACGGCTGCGGCGAAACAGTTAATCTTTTTATGGATTATGAAACCTTTGGCGAACATCAATGGCCAGAAACCGGCATTTTCGATTTTTTAAAAAGATTTCCTTTAAAAGTATTAGAACATCCCGATAATAATTTTAAAACCCCATCAGAAATAATTTCGCTTTATCCAGCCAGAGATGTTTTAGACTTTCCTTATTTAGTAAGCTGGGCCGACATTGAAAGAGATTTAAGCGCTTGGTTAGGAAATACTATGCAACAAAAAGCTATTAAAGAACTATACAGTTTAGAAAAAAAAGTTTTATCTTCCAAAGATCCAAAATTAATTGATAATTGGCGAAAACTCCAAACTTCTGATCATTTTTATTATATGTGCACCAAATGGTTTGCCGATGGCGATGTTCATAAGTACTTTAATCCTTATGAAAGTCCGTATGAGTGTTTTATTTCTTTTATGAATATTATTAACGATCTCAAGCTTAAATTAGGATGTTAAAAAATTCTAAAAACAAAGAATTTTTAGTATAATTTTACAAAGGCCGAATTATTAAAAAATCAAAAAAGAAAATATGCCTCGTCAAAAAAAACAAAAACCAGCCTTAGTTAATGCCTCTCCCGAAGAATGCTTTTGGGCTTGCGACGGCAGAATTTTTGCCAATTTAAAAGAGCTAAGCGACGGCTTAAAAGAAATGAGCAATGAAGTATTTTCTTATCACTGCAATAAAAATAAAAATGACTTTGCCGTTTGGGTAGAACAAACTTTAAAGAATGAAAAGTTGGCAAAAAAAATTGCCAAAACCAAAAATCGCTTGGTAATGGCAAAAAAGGTTGACATTGAATTAAAAAATTTTTCTTTTTAAAAAAGTGGAAGGCTAAAGCTTTTTTATGATAAAAGCAAAAGCTCATTATTTGTTTGAGGTTTCTTTTGAGGTCTGCAATAAAGTAGGCGGTATTTATACTGTTTTAGTTTCAAAAATAAAAGCGCTTTCAAATTATTATCATAAAAATTATTTTTTAATCGGACCTTATTTCCCAGAAAAAATTAAAGGAGAATTTAAAGAAGAAAAAGAAGTTGGCTTTGAAAAAATATTTGAAGAATTAAAAAAAGAAGGAATTGTTTGTCATTATGGCAGCTGGCTGGTTGAGGGAAAACCCAAAGCTATTTTAATTGACTTTCAAGATTTTTTAAAAGAAGGGAACAATATTAAAAAAGAGCTTTGGGAGACTTATCAGATTGATTCCTTAAATGCTCCTTTTGATTATACCGAACCTCTGGTTTGGGCTTGGGCAGCAGGAAAGCTTTTAGAAAAAATCAGCCAGAACCTTAAAAATAAAAATATTGTTGCTCATTTCCACGAATGGCTCAGCGGAGCTGGATTATTGTATTTAAAGAAAAACAAAATATCTATTGCCACTGTTTTTAGCACCCACGCAACAATTTTGGGAAGAACCTTGGCTAACGATAACTTGCCTTTATATGATTTATTAAACAAAATTAACCCCTATGAAGAAGCTAAAAAATATAATATTGTAGCCAAATATCAATTAGAAAAAAAATCAGCAAAATTAAGCGATGTTTTTACGGTCTTGAGCGAAATTAATAGTTTGGAAGCTCAAAATTTTTTGGAAAGAAAACCAGATTTTTATTTGCCCAACGGCTTAAATCCCGAAAGTTTTCCTTCTCTTGATCAAGCTCTAATTAATCATAAAATCTTTCGTTCCCGTTTAAACAATTTTCTTTTTGCTTTTTTTTCTCCTTATTACAATACCGACATTAAAAACGCTCTATTTTATTTTATTGCTTGCCGTTACGAATTTCGCAATAAAGGTGTTGATATTTTTTTAAAAGCGCTAGGCCAATTAAACAAAAAGCTAAAAGAAAAAAAACGTTCAAAAAATATCTTTACTTTTTTACTAATTCCTTCAGCAACAAAAAAAGTTAATCCCGAAGTTTTACAATCTTTGGAAAATTATCGCGATATTATTGACTCTTTAAAAGATTCTTCTTTTGAAATAGAGGAAAATTTTATTTTCTCTTTATTAAACGAAAAACGCGTTGGTCTAAAAAATATTTTAGACAAAAATCTTTCCAGTCTTTTGGAAAAAAAGATTTTAAAATTTAAAAAACAAGGGCTCCCGCCTCTCTGTACGCACGAATTAAGCGATTCTCAAGATATTATTATCAAAACCCTGCATGAAGAAAAGTTGGAAAATAAACCAAACGATAAAGTAAAAATTATTTTTTGCCCCTTTTATTTAACCGGCGATGATGGCCTCATTAATTTAGATTATTATGAAACTATTCAGGCAATGGACCTGGGCGTTTTTCCTTCTTATTATGAGCCTTGGGGCTATACACCGCTGGAAACAGCTATTTTAACTGTGCCTGCTATTGGCAGCGATTTGGCTGGCAGCGGCAAATTTTTTGCCTCTTTTGTAAACGATAGAAATTCCGGTATTTTTATCTTGCAAAGATTCAAAAAAAGCGAAAGCGAATCAGCAAAATCTCTTTTTAAACTTCTTTATCAATTTCAACAACTCTCAGACAAGGAAAAAATAGAACAAAAAATAGAAGCGAGAAAATTAGCAGAAACCGCCAATTGGGAAAAATTAATTGAAAATTATATAAAGGCTCAAAATAAAGCGTTATCGGCTTTTTATGAAAATTAGTCATTGCTTGGGAAATCTTAAAATCGAAAAAGATGTTGAAAAAGAAACTAACTTTCTTTTAACCAATCAATTAGGCGATTATTTAATTTGGCAAACCAGCGAAAAACAGCCTGTCAGTCGTTATCAAGGCTGGTTTGTTTATCTCAATAACGATTTATATAAGGTTCTGGAAAATATTGAAACAGAAAACGGACCAACAAAAGAATTTATTAATAATTTTTTTAACAGCGAGCGGGTTAGGGAGAATAATAAAGAAATTTTTTTACTCGCCAAAAATCATCATGGCTTTATTTATCAAAGCGAACAAAAAGTTTCTGTTAATTTAGTTTTTGATTTTAAAAAAATCTACGAAAATTTTGAACAAGGAAGACATTATGAAATCTTAGAAAAGGAAAATTGTTTGCTAATAAAATATTGCCAAGAAAATAGCTATCAATTATTTTTAGCTATTAAAAGCGATGCTGAAAAAACAACAATATTAAAAGAATGGTTTTTGCGCGAATATTCTTTAGATCAAGAAAGAAATTCCTGGCCTTGGCAAAGATGGATTTTTAAAGGAACAAGATTGCAGGGCGTAAAAAATATTGCTTTTTTCCTTTCTTTTAATGAAAAAGAAGCAGAAAAAGGGGCGGAAATGATTTTTAAAGAAAGAGAAAAAATTGCCAAAGAAAAACAAAGAGACATTATTCTGGAAACCTTTTTTTCCGAAAAAATTCAAGATCCAGAAATTAAAATGGCTTATTTAGCCAGCCAAAATTCTTTAGCCGCTCTTTTGGTTAAACAAGAAAAAAAATTGGGCATTATGGCAGGTTTGCCTTGGTTTTTTCAACTCTGGACAAGAGATGAAACAATCTCCTTAAAAGCTTTAAAAAACCTCTATCCTAAAGAAACAAAAAACATTCTCTTTCGCCTTTTGAATTCTTTTAATCAAGAAGGAAGACTGCCTGTTTGCTTTGATTGTCATTTTGGCGAAAAGGAAAGCGCTGATGCGGGCGGTTGGCTGTTTAAAAGAGTAAAAGATTTTTTAAAAGAAGAAAAAGAAGAAAACAATACTTTCTTTTTAAATCAAGAAGAATTAGAAGAAATTAAAAAAAAGCTTTGCCAAGTAATTTCTGCTCTTTTAAAAAATCACACCAACAATGACTTTGAAATTGTCGGACCTCAAGAAACCTGGATGGATACTTTAAAAAGAACAGGCGCTCCTTTGGAAATTCAAGCCTTAAGATTAAATCTTTATCAATTGGCTTTTGAACTAACTAAGAAAAAAACCTATTTAAAATTGAAACAAAAATTAAAAAGAAAAGTAAGAAAATATTTTTGGAACAAAAAAATTTTGGCTGACAAATTAGAAGACTTCACCTTGAGGCCAAATATTTTTTTGGCAAACTATATTTTTCCGGAACTTTTAAGTCAAGAAGAATGGGAGACCTGTTTTAAACATACTTTGGAAAAACTTTGGTTGGAATGGGGCGGAATATCTACTTTGGATAAAATAAATAAAGATTTTTGTTCTTTCCATACTGGAGAGAGCTCTCAAAGCTATCATAACGGCGATTCTTGGTTTTGGTTAAATAATTTAACCGCCCAAGTTTTGTACAATTTAAATCCTAAAAAGTTTGAAGAATATATTGGAAAAATTTTAGAAGCCAGCACCAACGAAATTTTATGGTCAGGAACAATTGGCCATCACAGCGAATTAAGTTCAGCCAATAATTTCTCTTCGCAAGGCTGTTTTTCTCAAGCCTGGAGCTCTGCTCTTTTTATTGAAACAATTGATAAAATCTTAAAATAAAAATTCAGAAAAATTTTTTCTTTCTCATAGATAAAGAATTTAAAACAACGCTTACTGAAGAAAAAGCCATGGCGGCTCCAGCAAGAGCTGGGTTTAAAAGCCAACCGGTAAATGGGAATAAAATACCGGCAGCAATAGGAATACCAATTATATTATAGAAAAAAGCCCAAAAAAGATTTTGTTTGATTTTATTTAAAGTATATTTGCTCAAATCAATAGCCTTAATAACGTCTCTTAAATCATCTTTAATTAAAACTATTTCCCCGGTTTCCATTGCCACATCAGTACCAGAACCCAAGGCAATTCCCAAATCAGCTTGAGCCAAAGCCGGAGCGTCGTTGATTCCATCGCCCACCATTGCCACCACCCGCCTCTGGCGGGAATTTTCAATTGCCAATTTCCAATTCTCAAACTGTCCTTCTTGAATTTCTTTTATTACTCTTGCTTTATCTTGAGGCAAAACTTCGGCTAAGACAAAATCAACGCCTAATTTTTTAGCAATCGCTTGCCCAACTCTTTTATTATCTCCGGTAATTATTGCCACTTTCTTGCCCATTTTATGAAGCATTTCAACTGCTTCTTTTGAATAATCTTTGAGAATGTCAGCCACCGCAATAATGCCGATAATTTCTTTATCTTGCGCTAAAATCATTGTTGTTTTGCCTTGATCTTCTAAAGTAATCATTTTTTCTTCTATTAAACTTGGGTCAATTTGATTATCAAACATCAATTTTCTTGTTCCGAAAAGTATCTTTTTATTTTCCAAGTCGGCCATAACGCCATGGCCGGGAATGGCCTGAAAGTTTTTTACTTCAAATAATTCTAATTTCTCTTCTTTTGCCTTTTTAACTATTGCTTCTGCCAAAGGATGTTCTGAATTTCTCTCAACCGACGCCGCTATTTGTAAAATTTTTAATTTTGAATTGTCATTTTGAATTTTGAATTTTGAATTTTGAATTTCTATTATGTCTGTTACGGCCGATCCTCCTTTCGTTAGCGTTCCTGTTTTGTCAAATATAACACTACACCAAAAAGCAAAAACCGAAAGTACAATTTCAAGTTTTTCTAATCCCGCCCTGCGGGATTGCGAGGTTGTGCCTCGCTTGGCGGAAAATTCTTTTAAATTCCTTCCATTTTTTCTTTTGCCACTTGTTTAATTTTTTGTTGAATTTTCTCTTTAAACTTTTTACCAACTGAATCAAACAATTCTAACAAGTTTTCAAAGGTATTATTACCACCAAGAAAATCCCAATATTCTTTGCCAATCAAAAATTATTTTCCTTTTTCAAGCACTCCCTGTTCTGTAAACCTTTCATTTTTTTATTGCCTCTTCTATAGCAGTTTGTAAAACGGTTTCAATATCAAACGATAATCCTGCTTCAATACCTTTTCTAGCCTTATATAACTCTTCGTCAGTTAATTTTCTACCTATTAATCTAATAGCCTCGTCTTGCAATTCTCCAATGGTTATAGAAAAAACGATATTATTATCTTGTTTTTTGTGATTATTACTATATTTAATCATAATATTTTTTCTCTATGTTCAAAACATAAATCTAATTTAACAGGTAAAACCCTAAAGCCTGTTCCATGATCGTGGGCTCGGCCATCGGAATATTGCCCTATTCTTATATCTACTAAAATTGTTCCTTCTTGTAGCAAGCGAACAAAATTTTTAAAATCAAATCCGCTTAATAGCCACGCCTCATTGAACCAGAATTCTTCATCAGGGCCACTTCCTCGCGAATCTGCTTTAACATATAATAATTTAGGCATTTTCCTTTCAAAGGAATTTTTAAGGGTTTCTTTGCCCCAATATCCAACAACTTCATTTACAGCTGTTACTAAATTTATTCTGTCTTTTTCTATAACAATTTTAAACCCTGATTTACCTTTAAGCGTATTAAATTCTTTTGCAGAAACAGTCGTATGTAATTCTTTTTTATTATTACCACGTTTAGACTCATACCCGAATCTTTCTAATAAGACAGAATTTGCTTTTGGGGGTAAGGGTGATTTTGTAAATAGAGTCAACATACTAGAAACGTTCTTCCTCGCAGATTTTAATTCAATCATTCGTGCATTTGGACCGGGGATATTATTTTCTTTGATACCTAAAAGGTCTTCTAATGTTTTCCCAATGCCAGTATTACCAACTCTATGGGTTTTAACATAACCCATCTTTTTTATTTCTTTTAATTTTTTGAGAATTGAATAATAACCCTTCATGGTTTCCAAAAATCAAGTATATATTCGAAAGTTGTGCTCAAGGTTATATAGTTGCTTGGATAACCAAAAATACCAACCTTATTAACTAAATTTCTTTTATCCCAAATAATAATATTTCTTAATTCATAACCTATTTTTTCCATTGCCTCGATAATATAAGAGTGTGTTGGATATCTATGATTATCTTCCCATAAATCATTGACATTAATAACGCAATGGGCCCTTGGTTTTAGTAAGGGGAAAATTCCTTTATAAATCTCTGCTAGTGCCTCTATATATTCTCTGATTTTCATCGTGCCTAAATCTCGCGGATTTGTGGAATACTGCTGAATCTTTTTATAATGCTTATTATTTCTTAAATCGCTTCGCAGGCTTTTGTTTAATCTTTTATGATTTAACATATTGGCGTAAGGCGGAGAAGTAACACATAAAGCCACCGTCCCATTCTCAAGATACTTAGGAATATTTATTGCATCATCACAAATAGCAATTTGTTTTGTGTCTTCTTTAAACAAAAGTAAATTAGATTCTTTTAATCTTTCGTTTGTAAAATCGATATATTTCTTATTTAAATCAAAACCAACTGCGTTTCTACTTAAATCTTTCGCCGCAATTAATGTAGTGCCAATGCCTACAAAAGGATCTAATACCAATTCCCCTTTATGAGTAAAAAGTTCAATAAATTTTTTAGGCAAGGCAATCGGAAAAACAGCGGGATGGATATCTTTGTCGCGAATATCTCTTTTTTCATAATATAATTCCCAAATAGCAACCTGCCTTTTTACCCATTCTTTTGGGGTTAAGCAATTTATATGCGATAAAGGACAATTACAAGTTCGCTTATAATTTATATCCAACTTTTCGGTATTAAAAGAAACCTTTGCTTCCAAATTTGGTTTTAATTGATTTTTGGTTTTGGGCATTGTTTTTGCATTCTGCATATTTATTTTATTAACTCCTCAATATTAACACCTAACGTTTTGGCGATTTTAGCCATTACCAAAACTGATGACTCTTTAATAGCTCCTTTTTTAATTTTATTCTATCAAAAATTGAAAATAAAAAAAGCCTTTTTTTCTGGCTTTTTTCTTCACAAAACAAAGACAAAAAATTTTTACCTCTTTAATTTACAAAGTAAATTTTTCGGGGCAATTTTGCGCCTAAAATCGGCTGGTGAGCCTTAGCTTTGGACAAACCAGCAACCTCTTTTTCTGATTGGCGGTGTCTGTTTGAAAATATCCGAACGGAACTGGCTGGGCTCGGCGGGCGGAAGGGCAAAGACCGAACCCCCTTTCCGTCCGCCTCGCCAAAAAGCGGAAGCGGAAAGGACAATTTCAAGTTTTTCTTTGGCGGTAGTCGCGAGAATAATCATAACTGATTTTCCTCTTTGATGGCAAATTCTTTTTCTGGAGTTTAGTGACGACTTTCTAAATTATTATTTATTATTCAAAAAATATTCCTTCTTTAAAAATTCTGCAAAGGCGTTCATTTCGGCGCGATATTTCTCCAGCCTTTTTAAGCTCTCTTCTCTTTCTGATTCTGAAAACTCATTTTTCCCAATAGATTTGTAGTCTTTACCGCCATTATGAATCCTAAAACATTCTTCTCCGTCATCAATTTCCAATTTTAATTCCGGGTCAACTTCCCTATTTTTATAAAATTTTTCTAAAAGGAGCTTGGCTTCGTTTAATAATTTTTTATTTTCTTTTTTCCATTTTTTATATTCTTCGGTTTCTCCATTCTGCGAACATTCTTTTAGTGCTTCCCAGTAAGCGGTCGTAATTTCTCCTCTTTCAATCTCCTCAGTAGTTATCCCATATTTTTTTGCTATCTTCTCAAAAACTTCTTGCTGCCCTATAAATCTTTCTTTCGGCTCATTGGGAGCTGATATCTCTATCCAAGGAACAGGTATTCCATGATCGATATGACCCTCACAAGAAGCCGAGGTCGGCAAACCCGTCGCGTTACACATTATGACTACTTCTTTAATTTTTTCATCAATAGGCATACCTAATCTATCTCCCATATTTTCAATATCTTTTCTTATTTTTTCTAATTGGTGGGTTTTCTCTGGAGGTAATTCTAAATAATTAAACTTATTTTCAAATTTTTCCATAACTGATTTTAATAGATTTTTTATTTCATTTGTCAGGATAAATTAACATTATTCGCATAAATTTGTCTAAAATCGGTAAAATCGGCTGGAGCGTTCTTTTCAACACTCTCGCCGCGGGCGAGCCAGCAACCTCTTTTTTTAATTGGCGGCGCCATCGGGATTTGAACCCGAGTTACCGCATTGAAAGCGCGGTGTCCTAAACCAGACTAGACGATGGCGCCTTAATGTTATTATTTTAATTTGAAAATTGAAAAAAATCAAGAAAAAAGATAAAATATTTTTATGATTATTTTAGGCATTGAAACCTCATGCGATGACACCAGCATCGCAATATTAAAAATTGAAAATCGTAAATTGAAAATTCTCAGCAATGTTGTTTCTTCCCAGGTAAAACTCCATGCTCAATATGGAGGCGTTTATCCTTTTTTGGCAAAAAGAGAACACCAAAAAAACTTGCCCCTTGTTTTTAATAAAGCTCTAAAAAAAGCTGGTTTTAAAATTTCCAATTCTCAATCTCCAAATTATAAAAATAAAATTGATTTAATTGCTGTTACCTTTGGGCCAGGATTAGAACCTTGTTTGTGGCAGGGAATAAATTTTGCCAAAGAATTGGCAGAAAAATTAAATTTAAAAATTGTGCCGGTCAATCATTTAGAAGCCCATATTTTTGCTAACTGGCTTTCTTCTCTTGGCAAAAATTTTAATTTTCAATCTTCCATTTTCAAAAAAAATATTTTGCCGGCTATTTGTTTGATTGTTTCAGGCGGACATACCCAGCTTGTTTTAATGAAAGATATTGGCAAATATAAAATTTTAGGCGAAACCAGAGATGACGCGGCTGGCGAATGTTTGGATAAAACTGCCAGAATTTTAGGTTTGGGTTATCCTGGTGGTCCGATTATTGCCAAAAAAGCCAAAGAGGTAAAAAATAAAAAATTAAAAATTGAAATTGTTCTTCCCCGACCAATGATCCACCACCAAAATTATGATTTTTCTTTTTCTGGATTAAAAACAGCGGTTTTGTATAATTTTAAAAGCCACTCTTTAAAAGAAAGAAAATCAAAAGAATATATTTTGGCAATGGCAAAAGAAATTCAACAAGCAATTATTGATGTACTGATAGCAAAAACCCTGAGGGCGACTAAAGAATATAAAGTAAAATCAATTATTTTAGGAGGAGGAGTATCAGCCAATGAGGAATTAAGAAAACAATTTCAGTTAAAAATTAAAAATTTAAAACCAAAAATAAATTTTTTGGCTCCCAAAAAAGAATTTTGCACTGATAATGCGGCAATGACAGCTTTAACTTCTTATTTCCATCAAAAAGAAGCAAAGACCCCAAAAAAAGTTGAAGTAAATGCCAATTTAAGATTATAATAAAAATATGGAAATACCAAGCGCTTATCAATTCAAAGAAGTGGAAGAAAAAATTTATAAACTTTGGGAAAAGTCTGGTTTTTTTAATCCAGACAAATTGCCCGGTAAAAGAAAACATACTTTTACTGTAGTAATTCCACCTCCCAATGTTACCGGAACCTTGCATATGGGCCATGCCTTAAACAACACTATTCAAGATATTGTTATCCGCCAAAAAAGAATGTTAGGTTTTAAAACCTTATGGTTGCCAGGCACTGATCATGCTGGCATTGCTACGCAAAATGTGGTGGAAAAAGAATTAAAAAAAGAGGGGCTCAATCGATTTGACCTGGGAAAAGAAAAATTTATTGAAAGAGTTTGGCAATGGGTAAAAAAATATGGAAATATTATTTTAGACCAGTTTAAAAAAATGGGTTGTTCTTTAGATTGGTCGCGCACTAAATTTACTTTGGATAAAGAATATAGTTTAGCCGTCCAGCAAGCTTTTTTGCATTATTATCAAAAAGGCTTGATTTATCCCGGAAAAAGGCCAGTTAATTGGTGCTCCCGATGTCAAACCAGTCTTTCTGATTTAGAAGTTGAATATCGAGAAGAAAAAGGAACTCTTTGGTATATTAAATACCCTCTAAAAACCCAGAAGCCAGAAAATAAAGATCAAAAATTTATTGTTGTTGCCACTACAAGGCCCGAGACAATGCTGGGCGATATGGCAGTAGCTGTTAATCCAAAAGACGAAAGATATAAAGAAATGATTGGTCAAAAAGTTGTTTTGCCATTAGCTAATCGAGAAATTCCTATTATTGCCGATAAGCTCGTTGATCCAAAATTTGGCACCGGAGCAGTTAAAGTAACCCCGGGCCATAGCTTAATTGATTATGAAATTAGCTTAAAGCATAATTTAGAAATATTACAAGTTATTGATGAAAAAGGAATAATTACTGCCAATACTCCCTTACCTTATCAGAACTTAAACATCTATCAAGCGCGAGCAAAAATTATTGAAGATTTAAATAATTTAGGTCTTTTAGAGAAAACTGAAGAGATAACTCATCAGATACCTAAATGTTATCGTTGTCAAACCGTTCTTGAAGTTTTACCCTCCAATCAATGGTTTTTAAAAATGAGCGGTTTGGCAAAAATAGCAATGGAAGCTGTAAAGAGGGGTAAAACAAAATTTCATCCCAAAAATTTTGAAAAAATTTATTTTGACTGGTTAAAAAACATAAAAGATTGGTGTATTTCCAGACAAATTTGGTGGGGACATCAACTTCCTGTTTGGTATTGCCAAAATAACATAGAAAAAGACAAAATATTAACTCATCAGAATTTCATCGTTTCTTTAAAAAAACCTAAAAAATGTCCGTTTTGTCAAAAATGTTCAATGAAACAATCGGATGATGTTTTAGATACTTGGTTTTCTTCAGCTCTTTGGCCTTTTGCCACTTTGGGCTGGCCCAAAAAGACGCGAGACCTAAAAACTTTTTATCCAACTAACTTTTTAACTACCGGAAGAGATATTATTAATTTTTGGGTGACAAGAATGATTTTTTCCGGTTTGGAATTTATGAAAAAAATACCCTTTAAAGATGTTTATGTACATGGCACTGTTTTAACAAAGGAAGGAAAAAGAATGTCAAAATCATTAGGCACAGGCATTGATCCCTTGCTTTTGGTAGATAAATACGGCGCTGACGCAGTTCGTTTTGGTTTGACTTGGCAATTAACCGGAAATCAAGATATTCGCTTTGTAGAAGACAACATTGTGATGGCTAAAAAATTCTGCAATAAAATCTGGAACGCTTCGCGGTTTGTATTAATCCAATTTTCAATTTTCAATTTTCAATTTTCAAAAAATTTCCAATTTCCAATTTCCAAACTAACTGTCGCTGATAAAAGAATTTTAAAAGTATTAGATAAAACAATAAAATCGGTTAATAAAGATTTGGAGAATTTTCGGTTTGGAGCAGCCGCTCATCAATTATATCATTTTTTCTGGCACAATTTTTGCGATCAATACATTGAGCAAGCAAAAATTCAATTAGCAAAAAATTTAACGAACAAAAAAACAACAACTTTTAATGTTCTTTTTTATGTTTTATTAAATTCTTTAAAACTGTTGCATCCCTTTATGCCTTTTATTACAGAAGAAATTTATCAAAAATTACCAATCAAAGATAAAAAAAGATGTTTAATGATTGAGCAATGGCCTATTTGAAGATTAGAAATTAAAAATTGAAAATTCTTAAATATGGCTTATCCTATTTTAATTATTTTTGCTCTTTTGCCCAGCTTGATTTGGCTTTTGTTTTATTTGAGAAAAGACGCTCATCCCGAATCAAATTCTATGGTTTTAATAGTTTTCTTTTTGGGAATGTTTTTTGCTTTGCCCGTAATTTTTATTGAGCTGGGATTTGCCAACTTTATTGAGAAAATATCTTTACCAGATATTTTTATTTTTATTTTAAACTCTTTTATCGGAATTGCTTTTTTTGAAGAGTTATTTAAATACTTAGTGGTAAGATTGGTTGTTTTAAGAAGCGCGGAAATGGATGAGCCGTTAGACATTGTTCTTTATATGATTATTTCTGCTTTAGGATTTGCTTTTCTGGAAAATCTTTTAATTTTTTTCTCGCCAGATATTTTTTCTTGGAAAATTGAGCAAATCTTTTTTCTTTCAGGGTTTAGGTTTATTTCTGCCACTTTTTTACACGCCTTAACTTCTGGTATCTTGGGCTTTTTTATGGCTTTGAGCTTTTTTAAGGCAAAGAAAAAGAAAACCTTTCTTTTTATCGGTTTCTTTTTGGCTACTGTCTTGCACGGTTTTTACAACTGGGGTATAATAATTTTAGAAGAGATTGAAAAAGTTTTAAATGCAACGCACCAAAATAATACTGCTTTAATATTTTTTTGGATAACAATTTTATTAATCACTTTAATGATTTCAGTCATGGCTATTTTTGTCTCTTTGGGTTTTAAAAAGTTGAAAAAAATAGCCAGTGTTTGTAAAATAAAATAATATGGCTTCTTTTTTAGAAAAATTAAAAAAAGGTATGGGCATTGAGATTAGCGATGATAAAGAAGATTTTAGTAAAGTGTCTGCAGAAAAAATTGCAGCAGAATTAGACAAAGAAAGCGATAAAGAAACGGAAAAAGAAAACAAGCCCTCTCCTAAAAAAAATAAAACCGCATTAAAAAAAGGAATTAAAAAAATTCAGGTGGAAGGAGAAGACGAGGAATTAAAAGAGAAATTGACAAAAACAAAAAAAATAGAAGAAAAGATAGAGGAGGCAGGAGAAGAGGTAGAAGAAAGTGAACCTGTGCGTCAAAGTTTTGCTTTAAAAGATTTAACCAGTCAAGAAGGGCAATTAGCGGTAGATGTTTATCAAACCGAAAACGAAATTGTTATTCAATCAGCCATTGCCGGAGTAAAACCCCAAGATTTAGATATTTCTATTGAAGAGGATTTTATTTCTATTAAGGGCGTTCGGAAACAACCAAATGAAAAAGAAGAAAAAAATTATTTTTATCAAGAATGTTTTTGGGGATCGTTTGCAAGGCAGATTATTTTGCCAGAAGAAACCGATCCTTCTAGGGCCGAAGCAGAAATGAGGGAGGGAGTTTTAACTATTAGAATTCCTAAAATTGAAAGGAAAAAGAAAAGAAAAATTGAGGTTAAAAGCTGAGAAAAAACTAATTAAAAGAAAAACCGCTTTGCAAAGCGGTTTTTCTTTTTTTCTTAATTTTTTAATTTTTCCTCTACCAAGTTCAATTTTAAATGCTGAGGGGGAGATTTGAACTCCCACAGGATAATCCTAGTAGGTCCTAAACCTACCGCGTCTGCCAATTCCGCCACCTCAGCACTCGGTAAGAGGTCTTTTGTTGTTAGGTTTAGTGCGGGAAAAAGTTTTGAACCATCCAAACCAATCCTCGCGCCATAAGACCTACTAAAACCCCAATAAGGGCATACAAAACAAAGTCTCTTGCTTTTTTAACATCTTCTGCATTGCCCTGAGCTGTTACAAAATAATAAGCAGCTATTATGATAAAAATAGCAGCCACAATCATCAAGATGGTAAACAGTAAATTCAAAATAGCGGTTAAGACTCTTATAGGATTAACACTACGAGCTTGACAATCCGCACAGGTTATATCTTCTCCCGCTTCTGGCTCACAAACATAATTATTATTACAAGTTTGGGCATTTAAAATCATTACCGGTGTTGCAAGCAAAGGAAGGATAGAAAGGAAAATCAAAATTGTTAAAAGTTTTTTCATTTTTTTAAATTATATTATTTTTTTAATTCGACCTTTGTTTATTAATGTTCTACAAAAGCTGCTACAGTTATTATTAAACTAACTAATCCTTTGGCTAAAATAGCAACAAAAACACCAATTAAAGAGTAAAGAACCATTTTTTTAGCCGTGTTAATATTCTCTGTATCACCTGTAGCAGTAGCAAAATAATAACCAGCTATAATAATGAAAATAGCAGCAAAAAGTAAAAGGAAATAAAAAAGCCAATCTGTAACACTATAAATAGAATTAATAAAGCAACATATTCCATGATCTTCAATGCTTACCTCAGCTTCATCGGTACAGACAGGGTCTATATCGGAAAGGTTAATTCTCATTTGGCAGCTTTGGAATATTGGTGGTTCCCCCTGAGCGTTGACTAGGTTGGTTGTGGTTGGAGGCAAAAAAACAAACAAGGTAAAAAATATAATTAAAAAAAATATTTTTTTAAGGCGTTGCATATATTTTAATTTAATTATTTATTAATGAATAGATGAAACTATTTTTATGATTTGGATTACACCTTTTGAAAAAGCTATAATAAGCAAGCCAATTACAGTATAAAGAATTATTTTTTTGCCTGTTTTAATTTTCTCTGGATCACCGACGGCTGTAACAAAATAATAACCGCCAACAACTATTATTAAAGTAGTAAGAGGGATTGCCACCCATAAGAGAAAATTTGTAATACTATCAAACAAAGCTACGAGACTTGTTGCTTTTAGAGGATTGGGAATGCTCACTTGAGAAAAAGCTTCTTTGGGCCAAATTAGCACTCCCCAACCACTGGCGAAAAATAACAAATAAAAAGCGAATAAAAAAAATTTTTTTTTCAATGCTCTTTTTTTATTATACAGCATAATTAATTTCAAATCAAAAATAAAAAATATTTAAAAACTTATTTTTTAAAAATCAATCCGTAATGATAATAACCAGCCTCAAATTCTTTTTCTAATTCAAAGCCGCAATCTTCAGCTATTTTTTTTGCTTCTTCTTCAGATATTTTTCCTTCTTTTGGTCCTTGGATAGAATTGACTTTCCACTCAATCACTAAAAGTTTACCCCCTTTTTTTAAAATTCTTTTTGCCTCTTCTAATACATTACCTTTTTGTTCTAATTGAAACAAGAGATTAATCATTAAAACCCAATCAACTGAATTATCCGCTATGGTAGAGCCGTTTTTGCTTTCCAGATTGGCTCGAATTGTTTTAATGTTTCTTACCCTTTCTAAATCAGCCTTGCTTTTAAGAGCAGAAAGGGGTTCGTTTAATATATCTATAGCATAGACAAAACCATCTTGCAATATTTTTGCCAAGGGAATGGTCCAACCGCCTGAACCACAACCAAAATCAGCCGCTATCATATCTTTGGTTAAATTCAACTGTTTTAAAACTTCATTTGGATTTAAAAAACCTTCCATAAAAAATTCAAAATGACAATTAAAAATGCAAGGTTGTTTAAATTATTTTTAATTTTGGATTGTCATTTTGCATTTTGATTTTTAATTTTTGAAATTCTTAAATGCAGGTGGCTGATGCCACTTTATCTCCTTCTTCTAATTTCATTATTCTTACCCCCTGAGCGGAACGACTTAATTTGGGGATCTGGGAAATTTTTATTCTGATTACCTGGCCCTTTTGAGAAATAACAATTAAGTCTTCTTGATCAGCCAAAAACATTGTTTTAATAATCTCGCCTGTTTTAGGGGTAATTTTGGCAGCTTTTATGCCAGAACCTCCTCTTTTTTGCAATCGATACTCTTTTAGCTCTGTTCTTTTTCCATAACCATTTTCTGTAATTATCAACAAATAATTTTTTTCCTTTTTTGTCTCTTTTTGAGATTTGAGGTTTGAGGTTTGAGACATTATTACCTCCATTCCCACCACTTGATCTTCTTTTTTTAATCTCATGCCCTTAATACCAGCCGCTTGCCTACCCATTTCTCTGATCTCTTTTTCCTTAAAACGAATAGCCTGTCCTTTTTTTGTTATTAAAATTATTTCGTCATTGCCAGTGCTTTTTTCAACTTTTTTTAATAAATCGCCATTTTTTAAGTTAATAGCAATCAAACCTGATCGTCTAACATTATTAAATTCAGACAACCCGGTTTTCTTTATTATACCATTCTGTGTCGTCATTATCAAAAAACCATTATTGTCATTTTTTTCCTCTTTGCTTAAAGGAATAAGGGATAGTACTTTTTCTTGGGGAGAAATTTCTAGAAAATTTAAAAGCCCTCTTCCTCTGGCTACCCTGTTTCCTTCAGGGATTTCATAAACTAGTGTTTGGAAGACCTTGCCAGAATCAGTAAAAAAGAGTAAAAAGTCATGGGTTTTAGCAGAGATAAAATGAGAAACAATATCGTCTTGCAAGGTTTTCATACCCACCATACCTTTTCCTCCTCTGTTTTGTTTTTTGTACTGATCAGGATTGATTCTTTTGATATAACCTCCCTGCGTTAAGGTGATAATAGTGTCTTCTTGCGGAATCAAATCTTTTTCAGCGATATCTCCAACTTTTTGAACAAAAATTTTTGTTTTTCTTTCATCGCCAAACTCCTCTTTTAAAGAAATTAGTTCTTTTTTTATTACCTCTTTTATTTTTTGAGGGCTTTTTAAAATAATAGTTAGCTCCTTGATTCTTGCCCGCATTTCTTTTAATTCATCTTCAATCTTTTTTCTTTCTAGTTTTGCGAGTTGGGAAAGTTTCATTTCTAAAATAGCATTGGCTTGGATTTCGGTTAATCTGAATCTTTTTATTAAATTTTTTAAAGCGTCTTGACGATCAGCTGATGATTTAATGGTTTTGATTACAGCATCAATGTTTGCTAAACATTTATGAAGACCTTCTAAAATATGAGTTCTTTCTTTGGCTCTTTCTAATTCAAACTTTGTTCGGCGAAAAACTACTTGTTTTCGGTGTTCAATAAAGAAAGATAGCGCTTCTGCTAAATTTAAAATTCTTGGTTGAATACCATCAACCAGAGCTAGTAAATTTAAATTGAAATTTTTTTGTAAATCAGTAAATTTGTAAAGCCGATTTAAAACTTTTTGCGGGAAAGCATCTTTGTGTAGATCAATAACAATTCTCATTCCTTCTTTGTCTGATTCGTCTCTAATATCTTTAATGCCTTCAATTTTTTTCTCTTGGACCAGGTTGGCGAATTGTTCAATTAAACTTGATTTTTGGACCTGGAAAGGAATTTCAGTAATGATGATTTGTTGGCGGCCGGTTTTTTCTTGTTCTACCACCTCTACTTTTCCTCTTACCAAAATTGGTCCTTTGCCTTGGGAATAAGCAGCAATCATTTCTTTTTGGTTAAAAACTTGGCCACCAGTAGGAAAATCAGGCCCTTTAATAAAATTAAAAAGTTCTTCTGTATTAGCCTTTGGATGGTCAATCAAAAAAACCAAAGCATTAATGACCTCAGAAAGATTATGTGGAGGAATGTTGGTAGCCATACCCACTGCAATACCCAACGAGCCATTTAATAATAATTGCGGCAGAGGAGAGGGTAAAACAATTGGTTCTTTTCGGGTGCCATCGTAATTATTCATAAAATCAACCGTGTCTTTTTCGATGTCTTTTAGCATTTCTTCTCCAATTTTTGATAGGCGGCATTCTGTGTATCTTTGAGCGGCAGCCGGATCGCCGTCGATACTTCCAAAATTACCCTGTCCTTGGATTAAAGGATATCTTAAAGAAAAATCTTGAGCCATTCTTACTAATGCTTCATAAACCGGCGCGTCTCCATGCGGATGAAATTTTCCTAACACCTCACCAGTAACAGCAGCCGATTTTCTAAATTTAGCTGACGACGTTAATCCCATTTCATGCATGGCATACAAAATTCTTCGGTGGACCGGTTTTAGACCATCTCTGATATCAGGCAGGGCTCGGGAAACAATTACTGACATAGCGTAATCAATATAAGAATCGCGCATTTCCTCAACAATATCTTTCGGTCTAATTTGGCCAATGCTTTTATCTTCTTTTGACAGCTCTTTTTTTTCTGAAATTTTTTTATCTTTTTTTGGCATAATATATTTATTTTTCGCTGTTAGTAGAATTAGAAGTGGTAGCTGTTGATGTGGTATTAGTCGCAACGCCAAAGGTTTTATTCACAAGAGTTTCTTCAATTTTTTTTAGTTCTTCTAATTCTTTTTCATTAATTTCTAAAAATAAATTTTGTTGTTGAATATTTTTGGGTTTTTGATCTGAAATTTTTTTTAAAAATAAAGACGTGAATTGTGAACCCTCTTGTATCATAACACCCACTCCCTCTTTTGCGTTTATTAACCAAAAAACAAAAAAAACTATGCTTATAATAACTACTGTGGTCCAGAGAATTATTTTCCTTTTTGATTCTGGTATTTTCTGCACATCTATCGGTTTTTCTAATATTTCCTTTATATTCATTTTATATTTTAAAATAAATTAAGGTTCTAAAACAATAATTTTAGCTTCGTCGCCAGAAATATCTTTCTTTTTGATTGTTAGTTTGGGCATGGGTTGAATATTTTTTAATCCTAAGGTTTTTAGAAAACTGTCCAGGCTATCTAATTTTATTTTTAATTTTGACAAGCTATAATACATGGGAATAATAACCTTGGGTTCAATTTGGGACATTATGTTTACCGCTTCTTTAGCTGAGATAGTATGAAGACCGCCAACCGGAATCATTAAAATATCTACTTCGCCAATTTTTTCCATTTGGTCTGTTGTTAATTCTTTTTGCCCCATAATTCCTAAATGACACAATTTAATATCTTCACTTTCAATGGTGTAGATAGTGTTAGAATTATCTTCTTTTCCTTCTTTTGTGTTAGACCAAGAAGGAATTCCTTGAATAAAAACTTCTTTTAATTCGTATTCGCCGGGATTAGAAATTAAAAAAGGCTCTCCTTTAACTGTATCAATGTTAATAAGTTCGCGATTTAAATGAGTAGTTAATAAGATATCTGCTTCTAGTTTTGGCAATCTTAAACCAATGTTTTCAGAAAAAGGATCAATAACAATTTTTAATTGATTATTTTTTTGAGGTGTGGTAATAATTTCAAATAAAGATTGTCCGTGCCAAATAATATTCATATAATTAAAACTTCTTAATCTTAATATAATTTTTTAATTTCTTAATTTGATTTTATCATACCTCTTGCAAAAATTCAATAAATCGGTTAAATTAAAAAATATGGAACAAATATTGGAAAACAATAATTTTCTAAAAGTGCCCAAAATTGGAGAAATTATAAAAGGAAGGGTTATTGCAAAAGAAAAAGGAGGAGTTTTTTTAGATTTAGGCCCCGTAGGCACTGGTATTATTTATGGCAAAGAATTTTTAGATGCAAAAGATTTTATTAAAAAACTAGAAATTGATCAAGAGGTTTTTGTAAAAATTATTGCTTTAGAAAATGAAGATGGTTATATTGAATTGTCTATTGGCCAAGCGGATAAAGAATTAGCCTGGGAAGAATTGAAAGAAAAGAAAGAAAAAAAAGAAGTAATAACGATAAAAATTTTGGGTGCCAATAAAGGAGGGTTGTTAGCTGAATTCGCCGGTATTCCTGGTTTTTTGCCAGTATCGCAATTATCCAGTAGTAATTATCCAAAAGTAGAAGGCGGTGATGCATTAAAGATTTTAAAAGAATTGCAAAAATTTGTGGGCAAAGAAATGGAGGTTCAAATTTTTGATGTTGATCCTAAAAGTGAAAAATTAATTTTTTCTGAAAAATTAAAAGAATTTAAAAAAATTAAAGAACATTTAAAAAAATATCAAGTAGGAGACGAGGTTGAAGTAGAAGTTACCGGCATTGTTGATTTTGGCGTGTTTGTTAAGTTTGGACCAGAAAACTTAGAAGGTCTTATCCATATTTCAGAATTAGACTGGAAAATTATTGAAAATCCCAACGAAATAGTATCAATTGGACAAAGAGTAAAAGCAAAAATAATTGATATTTCTAACGACAAGGTTTTTCTTTCAATCAAGGCTTTAAAAAAAGACCCTTGGGAGGATATTGGAGATAAATACAAAAAAGACGATAAAGTTTCTGGTAAGGTAACCAAGCTTAATCCTTTTGGTGCTTTTGTCCAAATCACATCAGAAATTCAAGGATTATGTCATATTTCCGAATTTGGCTCTCAAAAGAAAATGGAAGATAAATTAAAAGTTGGCGAATATTATAATTTTAAAATTTTGGAAATTCAGCCAAAAGAGCATCGAATGATTTTATCTTTGATTGAAGAATAAAAAATGATGTTACCATAAATAGCTCGTGACTTTATCCTGCCCTTTCAGGATTTTTAAATTTTTCAGATTTTTTGCTATAATTTAAATTATGAAAGATTTAATTAAAAATTTAATAAGTGTTTTAGCAATTTTCTTATTTATTTCGGTTATTTTTGTTTTGTTTTTTTCTCCTTTCGAAAAAATAAAAGAGGTATCTTTTAGTCAGTTGGTTCAAGAAATTAATCAAGAAAAAATAAAAAAAATTGTTGTTAGCGGAGATGAACTTTTTATCACCTATCAAGACGGAAGCAAGGGTCATTCTTTGAAAGAGTCGGGAGTTATTCTTTCTGAAAGTTTGATTAGCTATGGAATCGATAAAGAAAAATTAACAAAAATAGAAATAGAGGTAAAAAATAAAGAAGGAATTTGGGCATGGTTAGAACCTGTTTTATGGCTTTTTGCACCTTTTTTGTTGTTGTTTTTGTTTTTTTGGCTGATGTTTCGTCAAACAAGAAGCGGGATAAATCAAGCCTTTGACTTTACTCGGGCAAAAACAAAATTATTTGGACCAGGCGGAGAATTAAAAGAGAGAGTTACTTTTAATGATATCGCTGGGCTAAGAGAGGCAAAAGAAGAGCTAAAAGAGATAATTGATTTTTTGAAAAATCCAAAAAAATATCTGGCAATGGGAGCTAAAATTCCTAGAGGGGTTTTATTAATTGGTCCACCAGGCACTGGCAAAACAATGTTGGCTAAAGCCATTGCCAATGAAAGTAATGTTCCTTTTTTTTCAATTTCAGGGTCAGAATTTATTGAACTTTTTGTTGGTGTTGGAGCAAGTAGGGTAAGAAATCTTTTTGATCAGGCAAGAAAAGTGGGCAGAGCTATTATTTTTGTTGATGAAATTGATAGTATTGGAAAAGTAAGAGGGGTGGGGATTACTGGCGGTCATGAAGAAAGAGAACAAACCTTAAACCAATTATTGGCGGAAATGGACGGCATTGCTAAGGAAGAAAACCTTATTGTTGTTGGCGCTACCAATAGGCCAGAATATTTAGATCCTGCTCTTTTAAGACCAGGCCGTTTTGATAGAAGAATTATTTTAGATTTACCTGATATTAATGAAAGGGAAGAAATTTTAAAAATTCATTGTCGAGGAAAGCCTTTAGCATTAAATATTAATTTAAGAGAAATTGCTGAAAGAACACCGGGCTTTTCGGGCGCTGATTTAGCTAATCTAGTTAACGAGGCTGCCCTTTCATCAGCTAGAAAAGCCAAAAAACAAATTTATCAAGAAGAACTTTTTGAAGCCATTGAAAAGGTTTTATTAGGTCCAGAAAGAAAATCTCATGTTTTATCAAAAAAAGAAAAAGAAATTGCCGCTTATCATGAAGCTGGTCATGCTTTGGTTTCTGCCTTTTTACCTGACGCTGAACCAGTTAGAAAAATATCTATCATTGCCAGAGGTATGGCAGCAGGTTATACCTTAAAAGTACCAACTGAAGAAAAAAGAATTAGAACCAAAGAAGAATTTTTGGCAGAAATTGCTTCTTTGTTGGGCGGATACTGCGCTGAAAAAATTAAATTTGGTCAGATTACTACTGGCGCGGCTAATGATTTAGAAAAAGCATCTTTTTTAACCAGAAAAATGGTTAAAGAATATGGAATGTCTAAATTAGGTCCTATTACTTTTGGTGAAAGAGAAGAACTGGCTTTTTTGGGTCAAGAATTTGAAACCCAGAAAAACTATTCAGAAGAAATAGCCAAAAAAATTGACGAAGAAGTTTTTCAATTTATTGAAAATGCCCAAAAAACAGCTGAAACCATTTTAAAAAAGAAAAGAAAAATTTTAGATAATATTGCTCAAACCTTAATTGAAAAAGAAACAATTGAAAAAGAAGAGTTTGAAAAAATAATCAAAGAAGGAAAAAAAGAAGATCAAAAGAGAGAACAATCAATTTCTAAAAAAGAAAGCTTAAAAGTAAAAATAAATAGCGTCTAATCTGGGGCGCATAGTTCAGGGGTTAGAACGCCACTCTTATAAAGTGGAAGTCCTTGGTTCAAATCCAAGTGCGCCCACTTAAATTAAGTCAGTTCAAACTTTCTCTATCGCTTACCAAATTTAATTTATAAATCAAGGAAAAAAATTTAAAGTGTAATTGCTAACCAATTTGGTAATAGTTTTGGTAAAGAGGAATAAACTACTTAGTTTCAAATCAAAAATTATTGAAACCAACAATAGAAGGTTTTTTAAAAGAGGATTCAAAAAGTCAAGCGCCATTAGCTGGTTTGGCTCAAACAGTTGATGAAAAATTAATAATCAATTTTAACCCATTCGTTACCGAATTGATTGAATAGTAAAAATAAAATCAATCAATTAAAAAAATAGAAATTAAAAAGCCAAGACGTCTGTCTTGGCATAAAGTCTACTATTCTTTTTTTTGTTTTTCTATTTCTTTTTTTATTTCTTCTATTGTTGTTTTTGCCGCGTTGAACGCGGCGATCACCTCTCCCTCATAAAAAAGAAAAAGCACATCTTCATCCTCCATCATCTCGAAGCTTTTTGGAAGATTGATTTTCAAAACACTTGATGGTGCTTTCCACATTTCTTCTCCTCCTTTTTAATTTGGTCTTAACAAAAATACGCGAAAACACAATTTAAAATTATTAAAGATCTTTTTGATTTGTGTATATAAATTATCTAATAAAAACATTTTTGTCAAGAACAAGACAAATTTTTCGCATAAAATCAAAAAAATATTTTAATTTTAATAATCAAAGTCCTTTACAATACCTAATAAATAACATAAATAACTTTGGATCTTCCAGAATGTTAGTATACTATGCAATAACTTGTCTTTTATTTTTGATTTGTGGTAAAATAAAAGAGTAAAATTAATAATTAATACTGATTATAAAATTATGTTCAAAAAATATTCACAAGAAGAGCTGTGGAAATTATACGAATCTTTACCAGAAGAATTAAAAAAGGCAATTTTTTCGAAGGAAATATCAGATATTATTTATAATATTGGTAAAAGACATAATCTTGAAGAAGAAAAAATTTCGCAAATTGCTGAGGGGGTAGGATATGTTTTTCTCGGATTGTTATTACCCGCTGAATTTGAAAAACATTTAAAAGAAGAAATGGGCATTGAGAATAAAATAATTGATGGAATTAATCAAGAAATTAAAAGATTTATTTTTTACCCTTTCAAAAATTCTTTAGAACCCCTTTATAATATTAAAATAGAACCCGTTTTGAAACCTTCAGATAAAGAATCTTTGTTAAAACCATTGTCGTCAAAAGAAATTAACGAAAAAAATACAAAAGATCCTTATAGAGAATCAATAGAATAATTATGGAATATACAGTCCCTCAATTTATTGAAAAGGAATCAAAAGTAGTCGGCCCTTTTACTTTCAAGCAGTTTATTTTTATTGCTATTGCTGGCGTTATTTGCTTGGTTCTTTATTTTGCAGTTGGGACAAAATCTTTTCTACTTTTTCTTTTTTTAAGTTCTATTGTAATAAGTTTAGGTTTTGCTTTGGCTATTGTGAAAGTAAACAATCTTTCTTTACCTCAATTAGTTCAATATTATTTTCTTTTTTTGGTTGGGCCCAAAAGGTACTTTTGGCAAAAAAAGCAATTCTTTTCAAAAGTTGCTAGAAAAACAGAAATGGCAAACCAAGAAATAAAAAAAGATAAAGAAGAATCAATTTTAAAGGTTGCCCAAAAAAGTCGTTTAGGAGAAATAAATAAATTTTTAGAAACAAAAACAAAGTAATTTTATGCCAGACGTTGCTACACAAGATTTTTTACAATTCGATCAAATTAGAGACGGTATTATTATTTTGAAAAACAAGGGTTTAAGAGCCATATTAATGGTTTCTTCAATAAACTTTAGTTTAAAATCGGAAGAAGAACAAGAAGCAATTTTGTATCAATTTCAGAATTTTTTAAATTCTTTGGATTTTTCCTGCCAAATTATTATTCATTCTAAAAGATTAAACTTTATTGGTTATTTGGATAAGCTTAAAGAGCTTGAAAAAAACGAAAAAAATGATTTGTTAAAAATACAAATAAGGGAGTATAGAAAATTTATTGAGGAAATATTGAGTCAAAGTCAGATTATGCAAAAAAGTTTTTATATAGTTGTTCCTTTCACTCTTGGAGAAGTTGAGGGAGGAGTAGAGCCAGGCCCAAAAAATGTAGGTAAAAGCATCGGTAGTTTGACCGAAGAAAAATTTCAGCGCTGTAAAACACAACTTTGGCAAAGATTAGAATTTATTGCCTTAGGCTTAAGAAGGTGCGGCTTGCAGTCAATTTCTTTAAACACCATAGAGATAATTGAACTTCTTTGGAGTTTTTATAATCCCAAAGAAGCAGAAAAAGGTTATTACCCAGAATTTCCTGCTGAATCGTCTTTATAATTTTTTAGAAATTATGAAAATACCATTTTTAGAAAAAAAACTTAATAAGAAAAAAGATTTGCCGGATAAGGTTGTGCAAGAAGATGTTGTTTCGATAAAAGATATTATTTCTCCTTCTTTTATTGAAATTAATCAGGCTTACTTAAAGCTGGGAGAAAGATTGGCAAAAACCTATTTTATTTTTTCTTATCCCAGATATTTAACAAGTGCTTGGTTAAGCCCGGTAATTAATCTTAATTTTCCCATGACCATTTCTTTGTTTTTTCATCCTCTTAATTCGGAAAAAGTTTTGAAGCAAATGAGAAAAAGAATAACTGAAATTCAAGCTGAAATTATAGAAAGGGAAGAAAAGGGTCAAATCCGCGACCCTGCTTTGGAAACTGCTTATAATGATTTGGAGGAACTAAGAGAAAAGTTGCAGACCGCTCAAGAGAAAATGATTCGTTTTAGTGTTTATATTACAATTTACGGAGATGACGAAAAAGAATTGAGAGAGATTGAAACCAGCCTTCGTTCGATTCTTGAGTCTCGCTTAATTTATCTAAAGCCGGCTATTTTCCAACAAAAAGAAGGTTTTACTTCTTGTTCTCCTTACGATCTAGATGAACTTTTCGTTACAACAACAATGAATACAGGCACCCTTACCAGCGCTTTTCCTTTTGTTTCCTTTGATTTAAGCTCTAATGAGGGTATTTTATACGGGATTAATAAACACAACCTTTCTTTAATTTTGTTTGACCGTTTTACCTTGCCCAACGCTAATTCCGTAGTTTTTGGAGGCAGTGGTTCTGGCAAGAGTTATTTTATAAAATTAGAAATTTTGCGATACTTAATGCTTGGAGTAGATGTTATCATTATTGATCCAGAAAATGAATATAAGTTTTTAGTAGATGCAGTAGGTGGATCTTTTATTGACGTCTCCCTTTCTTCTCCTCATCATTTAAATCCCTTTGATCTCCCTATTCCTGGAGAAGATGAAAAACCAGAAGATATTTTAAGATCAAACATTATTAATTTGGTAGGATTATTAAGAATAATGTTGGGAGGTTTAACCCCAGAAGAAGACGCATTGGTTGATCGAGCTTTAGTGGAAACATACGCGGCAAAAGACATCACTCCTCAGACCGATCCTTCTACTTGGCAAGATAAAGTGCCCATACTTTCAGATTTAGAAGAAGTTCTTTCTGGTATGGAAGGAACAGATTCATTAATTAAGAGACTGCAAAAATTCACCAGAGGTGCCTACGCTCAATTTTTTAACCAATATTCAAATGTTGATATAAAAAGTAGATTTGTTATTTTTGGCGTGAGAGATATGGAGGAAGATTTGAGGCCAATTGCCATGTTTATAGTTTTGCGCCATATTTGGAAAACAACTGTCTCTTCATTGAAAAAGAGATTATTGGTTGTAGATGAAGCTTGGTGGTTAATGAAAAATGAAGACGGTGCCTCTTTCTTGTTTGGCTTGGTAAAGAGAGCACGAAAATATTGGTTAGGCGTGACTACTATTAATCAAGATGTGAATGATTTTATGAAATCTACTTATGGCCAGCCAATTATTACCAATTCTTCTTTGATTCTTCTTATGAAACAAAGTCCAGCCACTATTGATGTTGTTCAAAAAACCTTTAATTTAACTGATGAAGAAAAAAACTTATTACTGGAAACAGAGGTTGGAGAGGGGCTTTTCTTTGCCGGTTTAAAACATGTAATTATAAAAGTAGTTGCTTCTTATACTGAAGACCAAATTATTACTACTGCCCCAGAAGAAGTATTAAAAATAAAAAAAGCTAAAGAAGAATTAGCTAAATAAATTTATGGCCGCTCCATTAGCCGGATCATTAGCAAAACAAAGAGGGAGGTTGTTTAAAAAGATTCCTAAAGAGGTTTTAATGTCGCCAAGCGGAGTTATTTTAATAATTTCTGCTCTTTTTATAGAAGCGATAGGCTTTATTCCCATTCCTGTTATTGATCAGCTTTGGGAAATTCCTTTAGACATTTTGTTTATTATTTTATTAAAAATATTAGGACAAGTTCCTTTTACCAGCGCTATTATACCTTTCATTATTGAACGCATTCCTATCGTTAGCGATATTGTTCCAAGCTTTCTAATTCGCTTGTTTATTTAAGGGTAAGGTTTAATCATTATTTGTCTTTCTGGCTCTTTCCCTATGCTTTTTGTTTCAATATTAGGATTGTTTGCTAGCTCCAGGTGAATAATTTTTCTTTCATAAGCAGGCATAGGCGGGAGAATTGTTTCTTTTTTGGTTAAGATCACCTCGCGAGCAACAGATCTAGCCAATTCTTTTAAATAAAAACTTTTTTTCTTTTTATAATCATTAATATCAATATCTAAATGAAACAATTCTTCAGTTTTAATTCTTCTTTTTATAATTATTCGTAACAAATGTTGAATTTCTGACAAGGTTTCTCCTTTTTCACCAATTAAAATTTTGGGTTCTTCAGTCTTTATTTTTACCGAGATTTCATTTTCCTTTGAAATCGAAAATTCTATATTTACATTAAAAGTAGTTTTTTCAAAAAAGTTTTCAATTTCTTTTTGGATTTTTTCAAAATCTTTTTCTGAAATCATATAGTTATTTTTTTATTAAGGATTAAGTATTGTTGACCAATTGAAAATAAAGAAGAAACAGACCAATAAAGGCCAATAGCCGATGGCAATTGCCATAAAATTGCGATCGTTAAAAAAGGAAAAAAATAAATCATTTGTTTTTGCAAAATTTCTTCAGTTTTTTGACCGATCTCAATTTTTGCTTTTTGTAATTGATTCTTTTTTTGATTTTTATCGCTTATCATCTTTGTTTGAAAAAACTGCATAAAGCCTGATAAGATTGCCAAATAAACATTTGGCTTTGAAAGATCAATAATATTTAAAAGATAAGGATTGATAGGACCTGGATTTGAAACAAAAGAATAAAGGAATTGAGTTTGTTCTGGCAAAAAACCTTTCCGAAAAACTTGATAAAGAGCGATTAAAATTGGTAATTGGATTAAAACAGGCAGACATCCAGAAAAAGGGTTAATTTTTTCTTTTTTGTAAAGTTCCATTGTTGCTTGAACCATCCTTTCTTTGTCATCTTTGTACTTTTTTTGAATTTCTTGTAGTTTTGTTTGTAAATCTTGAAGAGATTTTTGGGAAACAATAGACTTTGTAGTAAAAGGATAAAAAATTAATTTTATTAAAATCGTTAACGTAATTATCGCTATCCCAAAGTCGTGACCAGGCAAATATTTATAAAGCAAAACAAGGGCGTTAAATAATGGTTTATATAAAATTTCATTAAAAAATATTGTTAAAAAATCCATAAATTTAAGGGAGATCTATTCCGCCTTGGTGCCAAGGATGGCATTTTAATATTCTTTTTATACTCAACAAAACTCCTTTTATTACTCCATATTTTTCTATTGCTTGATAACAATAATGAGAACAGGTGGGGTAAAAACGGCAATTTTTTCTCAAAAAGATTGAAATAAATTTTTGGTAAAAAATAATTAATTTTAAAAGAATTTTTTTAAGCATAAAGATGAGCGTTTTTAAAAATTTTATTAATTTCATCTTCCATCTCAGAGAAGTTTTTATTTTCAAAACTGGGCAAAACGATAAAGATAAAATCAAACCCTTTTTTTAACTTTGGAATGTTTTGCAAAACAATTGCCTTTATTTTTCTTTTTACTTTATTCCTCACCACAGCTTTTTTGGAAACTTTTTTTGATACCAATATAGCAAACCTTATTTTCTCTTCGTCGTTTAAAGCAAATCTTAAAATTAAAAAATTTCCTTTTAATGCTTTCCCTTTTTCAAAAATTCTTTTAAAATTTTTTTTTCCTCTAAGCCGATTGTCGTCTTTCAACATAAAGATTATACCGTTAATTTCCATCTTTTTTTCTTTCTTCTTCTTTGCAAGACATTTCTCCCGGATTTGGTTTTTTTCCTTTTTCGGAATCCGTGGGTTTTTGCCCTTTTCTTTTTTTTGGGTTTATAAGTGATAGACATTTTAACTAAATTTAATTTAATCTTTTTTTAAAATAAAATCAAGTTTTAAGCAAGCGATTAATGAATTTTAATTAGATGTCAAAAAGAATGGTAGCGGTCCAAGTTCCATTTTTTTCTTTCTGTAAATTCAAATCGTGATAACTTACGCCTTTAATTTGGGTTCCAATTTTTTTTAAGGGTTTGCCAATCAAATAAGCTTCTATTGCATTTTCAGCAAGTTTTTTAAATTCAACCTTTTGAAAAGTTAATTTTTTTGTTTCAATTAAATACAGGGTTTCGTTTAAAAAATCAATCAAAAGAGAATTTGAGTCAAAAGATTTTATTTTAATTTTTGTTTTAACTTTTTGAGCCTTTGTTTCAGGTTGATACTTGGCAATTTTTAACATGGCAATCATACTATTTTCAAAAAGCTTTTCTTTTGTTTTGCCACAGACCTTGATTTTTAAATCTGCTCTATGATTTAAAATTTTATAAAATTTAACCATATTTATATTTTAACATGGTTAAAAAGGTGGTTGAACCCCTCTTTTTTATTTAGTATTGGCGCACAAGATCAAAAACATATTGGAAAACTCCAAGGTTTAAACTTATAGAGTTTTTTAATCATATATCCATTCATTGCCCTGAGAAGCTAAGAGATCTAATCCAAATAGATGCCATTAATACCAAAA